>Ga0207719_100280_pt1 | contig 37424 bp, 43 predicted proteins | sample A23P1SouthBayCA_2_FD_187279 | JGI IMG/M metagenome (GOLD analysis project Ga0207719, IMG submission 187279) | Aerobic enrichment media microbial communities from Eden Landing Ponds, California, USA - A23 P3 (3) (SPAdes) | ecosystem: Environmental > Aquatic > Marine > Unclassified | place... | reverse complement strand
TCGCCGAATCTCTTCGAGCCCGTACATCTCGTTTCGCTCTCGCTTCGAGTCGAACTGTGCCCGGTTGTGCTCCCGGCGCTGTCTCGTCAGCCGTCGTCGCTTTGCCGCTGAAAGGTTTCGTCCACCTCTATCCCGTCCATACCCGATGTTCGTCGAGAGGCCTCTATCGTGACGGGTTGGGGTTCTCGGTGCACCCACCCGGGATTTCGACTCGGTATCTTCCTCGAAGGTACGCCACTCCGGCCCGTGGTCGATGCGTCGCTCTTCAACGATGAGTCCACACTCCTGGCAGGCTCGCTCGCCGCCGTCCGCTCTGATTTGCCCCTCGCATTCGGGACACGTGGCGTCGTTCGGAAGTTGGTTGCCGCTCTGCTCGTCGAACGTCGTATTGTACACAGACATACTGGAACTCCGCGCGACGCCTTTCGAGGGCGCCCCGCACCCTTCGGGGGCCGACAAAAACCTGCGGAGGTGGGGCAGGTTTGGGATATGACGCCTATCGAAAGTATATGCGAACACGCGAGTACGGGCGAGAACGCGGCGAGAAGTAGAGTTCTGAACGGGCCTCCGAGAGGAAAGAAGCGTATCGAGAGGTGGCAGTCACCCGTTGTTTGGTGGTTCGAGATGCGTCCCAAGCCTGTCGACAACTGTCCGAACGAACGATTCTTCGGGTCGACCTTGTCGTCGAACGAGTGCAGCGTGTTTCGGTGACGCTACCGCCCACGGGGAGGCGTAGCTCTGCCGTGGCATTCCACCCTCGACCCAATCGCTATCCTCAAGCGGGATACCCTCATCGTGGGGAGTTGTTGTCAGCGTGACCGTCATATACTCCTCGCCGCCAAACGGATGGCTTCCGTTGTTCAAGATGAGCCACGGTCGCGGGTTCTCGCCCGGCTTGAACGGGTCCGGTCCCCAGACGACATCACCTCGCTGGTAGCTCATTCAACGTCCTCATCGACTGCGTGGTCCATCCACTCCTCGATGTTTTCTTCGCCGAAACGGTCGTTTGCGGCTCGCGTGCTCTCGACCATACTGGTGTAGGCGGCGACATCGTCCTCCTCACCGAGCGCCCAGTACGTCCCTTTGTGGCGAACGAGTCCACGGTCTTCGAGCCGGGAGAGGACGACACTAATGCTCCCGGCCTTCACCTCGGTCGCGTTGCGGATTTCGCTCTGAGTGAATGCTTGATCAGGGTGCGCGGCAAGGAACCGCATGACTCGGTCGGCGTTCGTTTCCTCGCTGTGCTGGAGGCTGTCCTCTTCTGATGATTCAAACGTCTCGATGTCGATTGGCATATGTATTTCTTTGTTACTGGGTGTATTAGATGTATCGGCGTATTTGGCTACGGGAACAACTGAAAGCTAGACAAGAAGCGACACTCCTCGCAGGCTCGTTGCCGTCCGCTCTGATGCGTCCCTCGCATTCAGGACATGTGGCATCGGTCAGTTGGTTGCCGCTCTGCTCGTCGAAGGTCTGATTGTAGACACGCGACATGAAGATACTCTACGAGACGCTTCTCGAGGGCGCCCCGCACCCTTCGGGGGCCAATAAAAACCTGCGGATGCGGGGGCGTTTGGGAGATATATTACGCCTATAGAAAACATATATACTCTTTGCGCTGGTACGGGTGCACATGAGCAACGAACCACCCGGCGCGACTCCCCCGCAATCACACACGGGGGACGCTCGAAACCAGTGGGTAGAAGAGAGAACGACGTTCCAGCGTGTGTACGATGTCATGACCGGCGTATCGGAGTATACGACAGCCAGTGACATCGCGGACCGTGCGTCGTGTTCCGACGACGGCGCACGGAACGCACTCACCCAACTCGTCGAAATGGGTATCGTCGAAAAACGCGACGGCCGCCCTGCCGAGTATCAGCGCAACGAGGCGTACTTCCGCTGGAAGCGAATCGAAGAGTTAGCGAGGGAGCACTCAACTGAGACGCTCCGCTCGCAGATTGATGACCTAATTGAAGAGGACGAAGAGCTCCAAGCACGCTTCGACGCGCTAGACCCGGATGCGATTTCCCCCGGGGCGTTCGAAGTGACTGCCCACGACGACGTTCACGACCGCCTGGAGGCGCTCTCACGGTGGCGAAGCGTACGCCACGATATCGAAGTGTTACAACAGGCTGTACATCGCGCCGAGCAACAGGAAGGAAGCGACGCCGGCGATACGGCGTCAGCCTGATTCTTGGGAGTTAGGTTACGATGCCCGAGCCTCCGGAAGACGCTGACCCATCACAAGGACGCCTTGACTCCACGACACTTCACACGATGGGAAGCCGCGCGGGGTCACATCCGCTTGTGGAGTCCTGGCAGTTCCACCCGAACAGCCTCTCACCGCGCCATCTCGAACTCCAACTCGATAGCAACGCATACCCCGCTGACGTCGAGGATGCCAGACTGGAGGTCCACTGGTTCGTCACCGACGACTACTATCTTCACTACATCGAGACGCGCGGCGATGAGCACTACCAGTGTCGTTGGGACCGCCACCCAAAGACGGACGCGCCCCGAACACATTTCCATCCGCCCCCGGACGCCGGCGCTGCCGAGGAATCATCGCTCGGTCCGCATCATCTCGACGTCCTGTTCACCGTTCTTGACTGGGTGAGTGAACGCGTTCGCCGTCTCCACGGTCACGACGGAGACGAGTGACCACTTTTCGTTTCTATTGGTCTCATCGCGCTCTGGCATGTGTTCGGCCCATTCGCTTGGGTCCTCTTCACCGTAGAGGTCGTTCATACTCTTCGGTGTGAGTTCGTACTGTGTGAGCGAATCGAGACGGTCGCGGTCGTCCGTAATCGCCGGTTACCGCGTATCTGTTCGAAGAGCGAGCGACCAGCGGATCGACATCCACTCCGCGTACACGGAGCGTCCGCTCGCTGGTGCCACGGCGACACCACGGTGGCACCTTGCGGGTCTGTGCGCTATTCGTTGGGAGCCACCGTGGCCCCCTCGACGGGGTATCACTAGTGGTCGTCCCATTGGAACCGCACGGGCCGTGCCGTCAGCCTGACCGCAGTATTCGTCGCCTGTTCGAACAGCGTCCGCGACGCGACGAAGTCGGCGAGGCCGGCTCGGTTACCGGGAGACTACGTCTCCCGAGCTCACGGGCGGCATCGCCGCCCGTGAACGGCCGAGGGGTTTCAGAAGCTGTATTTCAATCGTCGTGCTGCGCGTTCAATTCTGTAAGGAACTGGCTGGCTGCTGTCCCGATACGAATGCCATCTACGTTGCGCATCTCGAGGTCATGCGTGGCAGTCCGGAACGGGTGATGGTCGACGAGGATGCGTTGGATAACGGTTCGGACGGGGTCGGTCCCGTACCTGTCGACGACAGTAGCCATCATCTCGTCGAGATGCGCATCCCGGTGCTCCGTTCGGGGATGCCGTGCGCGTTCGAGGACGAGTTCGACCACGTCGTCAACTGATGCGTGCTCGGGATTCTTGGTTCGTTCACGAACGTCGTAGAGAGCGTCTTTATCGGTCATTTCTGTTCCCTCCGAAGTATCCTTCTCGGTGTCAGGCTTTCTCGAACAACGAGCGATATCGCTGCACGTAACTGTTCGCCCCCCAGCTACGGGCGTCGCTAATCTCATCGAGGAGCAGCCGCGCATCGCTACCTGATAGGTGTTCAGTTCGAACGAGAACCGAGAGTAGCGTCGGTGTTGTGACGAGCCGGGTATCAGCGAGTGAGGCGTGGATCAAGCCAAGTTGGTTGAACTCGTCACAGAGGAAGAGCGCAGCATCGAGATTGTTCGCGAGTGTGACCGCTGCGTTCTCACCGTCATCGAGCGGAAATTCGGCATCGAGGGTGACTGACTGTGTCGTGAATGACTCCGCTCGGTCGAGCACGGCGGACGCGGCGTGTCCATGGATGTCATCATACGAGGCGATCTCTCGGAGTTCATCGATGACCGCCGTTGGGACGATGACCTCGTACCGGGAGAGACAGAGTGCGGGTGGATCGGGATCATCGTCAGCAACGATTCCGAGACTGACGAGAGCAGAGGCATCGGCGACGAGTGTCGGCATCTATGCGTCGGCGACCTCGTCGATGAAGTCCTCGTCCAACTGCTGTTTCAACACCCGGAGATTCGCCGCCTCCTCGGCACCGACGAGTGCTTTGAGCTGCTCGAAGCTGATCTCGTCGTCGTAATAGGCGGCAGCTATCTCCTGGGTGAGTGCGTCGTCGTGCGTGGCTTCCTGCAGATACTCCCGAAGCGCCCTCACGAGGATGTTCGTCCGGTCTTCGCCCAGTACCTCCGCGAGGGCGTCGGTCCGATCAATGAGCCGGTGTGGCGCCCGGAACTGGACGCGTTTCTTATCGCTGCTCATTATGTGTACATTGTGAGCCAGTCCACTTAGCCTTTCTCGTGTGTACAACGTGAGCCACGCTCGGTCCGGCATCAGTCGGACACGAGATGTGCCTCGAGGTCGCGCATCCAGTACGTCGCGAGCCCGCCTGGACTACAGCGAGCGCACAGTTGCAACGGGCCTTCCAGATGCCCCAGTTCAACTCGGAACTCCGCGTTCTGGGGACGCAGATAAACAGTTAGGAGTGACAGCGTCAGTCCGGTCGCGGGTCGCGATAGCCGATGACGGCGACGTCGTCGATAAACAGGACGCCCTTCATGAAGTCGAGCTTGGTCAGGCTGTGCTGGTACAGGTTATGCCGACCAAGGTAGTTCACCGGCACCACCAGACAGCCGAACTCGATTTTCGGCCGGCCGTCCTTCTTGGTGCGGTACCCTTTCTGGAACTTGAGGAGGTCGTCGCTGACGTTCTTCCGCTCGCTTTTCTCGACCTCGATGGCGATGCGAACGTCGGCGTCGTAGAGGTCAACACTGTAGTTAAACCCCTGATGCGACCAGAGCTTGCAGTTCGGGTTGTAGCCACCGGCGGTGTCCCCTTCGTACTCGTACTGCGAGAGCCCGTCAGCGATTTCGGCATCGAACCCGCCGACCTCCGTATGCTTCGTCGAGCCGTCGAAGACGCTTGCTGGGACGGCTTCGACGGCCGCCTGAATCGACGCCAGCGACTCATCCGGAAACGCCTCGGACGAGGTTTGGGTGCGGCGCTCGCTTAGTTTGGTGACCTCCTCAACGACGACCATACTCGCTCTCGACGAACAGCGACCCGATAAAACCCGTCGCGACGGCCATTCGAGTCGACCGGCCGCTATCGTGCATTCACTCAAGTATCAGGACGAGGCGAAGGGGTGTATATAGCTTCAGTATTAACCAACGCTGTACCGGAATCGATGGGATTCGTTGGTTAAGCCTAGCCGCTATGGAGGCTGGCGATCTCGGACAGGCTTCACCGCGACCTGTCAGTGACCCACGACGTCACCTTCGTTTGCCCGCTTTCGTCTGCGATCAGGCCAACTTGAGCGATGGCTGGAGAGTCACTATCCCAGAGCACCTCGATTCGACCTTCGACACTCACTTCTTTGCGATCGACGTCCTCGAGGGCGTCGATGGGCACGGTGCCCCCCGGGGCCGTCTGCAACTCCTCGAACACCCGCACGACCGCACTCGTCATGTCCGTGCCGTCGACGACCGCTTCGGCTAGGCGTCGACTGACCGCCGCACGCGACCAGCCATCCAACCGCGTCGCGAGTCGGTCTGCCTCCGTGTTCACTGTCGCCAGTTCATCCTGGGAGAGCTCCGCTCGGGGATCATCCCGTTCGGGGTCGGCCATCGGGTCCACGCTCGCGGCACGCTTCTGAAACTTCCGCCGGCGCTGCTTGCTCCCTTGCGCGGCGACCTCCCGCGTGCGCTGCTCCCGACCCTCCTGCGTTCCCAGCTCGGCCTGGGCACTGATGCGCTCCAGTTCGGCTTCCCGCGCCCGAATGCGCTCTTCTTGTTCGAGGGTGACGCCGTGAATCCGGTCCTCGCTCGTGTCCGCGATCCCATCCGGGTGGTTCGCATCCACCTTCGCTTGGGTCTCCTGTTCGACCGCCGCCTCGAACTCCGGCGTCTCGTCGACGACCGGGAAACCGTCTTCATCGACCGTCTGACCTCCCGCTTTCTCGAATGCCTGTTCATCGACCGAAACGACCTTTCTGCTAGCGTTGGTACTAGACATTGAAATCGACCTGATTCCGAAGGCGCACACGCGCCGACTCCGCGATGCTCCAAAATCGCGGTTTTCCGACGACAACGACCGACAGAACCATCTGTGCGCTCTCGCTCGCGCCCGGTAGGGCGCTCGCGAAGGCGCGCCCGAGGAGGGCATATATCTTGCATGTCGGAACTTCTCGGATCAGAGGTAATTTTAAACCATTCGCGCTAGAGAGACGCATATGTCAGACGAACGAGCCTCCAGTCCCTCAAAGGGTAGATTCGTCCGCCACCACTCACCGACACACAATTAACCAAACGAGGAAGAGGCACTCCCCTCAAATCGGCCGATGACCGCAGAACCCACCGATCCAGTTATTGCTACTACCGACCTCACCAAAATCTACGGCGATACGACAGCGGTTGAGGATATCTCTTTCGAGGTCCATCCAAACGAGATTTTTGCTCTGGTCGGTCCAAACGGGGCCGGCAAAACGACGACTGTGGAAATACTCGAGTGCTTGCGGACCCCGACGAGTGGTGTCGCTCGCGTGCTAGGCTATGAGGTGGGCGAGGAATCACGGGCAATCAAGCAACGGATCGGGGTCGTTCCACAATCGTTTCACACGTTCGATCGACTGACTGTCCGCGAGAACGTCACGCTCGCTCGCCAGATGTATGAGAACGGGCGTGACCCCGGAGCGGTACTCACGCAACTCGATCTTTCCGAGTATGCCGGCACGCGGTTTGCGGACCTGTCTGGGGGGTACCAACGACGGACGGGAATTGCAATGGCGCTCGTGAGCGATCCGGACGTGCTTTTTCTTGACGAGCCGACGACTGGGCTTGATCCGGCCGCTAGACGGTCCACGTGGGAGCAGATTGAACGGTTAACCGAGTTAGGAACAACGGTCGTCCTGACAACCCACTACATGGAAGAGGTCGAGGAACTAGCCGACCGGGCTGCACTGCTGGTTGATGGCGAAATCGTCGCCGTCGATACGGTCGCCGACCTCGTCGAGACGTACGGCGGCGATGTCAAACTCGTCGTCTCCCCCGCGGACGACAACCACGCGGAACTCGAAGCAAGCCTTCGCTCCATTGCCACCGATGTCTATCAAGATGACACGGGCAACCTCGTCGGGATTTTCGACGACCGATATGATGCGCAGGAAGCGTTCGGCCAGTTACTCGATATCGATGGTGAACACTCGATTGAACTCACCGGCGCCGGGATGGAGGACGTCTTCCTCCAACTCGCTGGTGGAACCCTGGGAAGCGGCGGTGAGCTTCAATGACTCGAATCTGGCCGCTGTTGGTCGCGCTCTCGAAAAATTGGCTCCGGAATCGCGAAGCCGTGTTCTTCGCGTTTCTCTTCCCCGTCATCCTGCTGCTCATCTTCAGTGCCGTTTTCGGCGCCGGCGCCTCCGAGTTTACCCTCTACGTCCAGAACAATGACCACGGAGCAGACGGAGATCCCACGAATCTCTCGACATCGTTTGTCGATGCTCTCGAGGACGTAGAAGCGTTGCAAGTCCGCTCAATCGAGTCTGGACGGAATATCACGGACTGGAGTCGGCAACGCGGATCGGCCGGTGCGGCGCGGGTCGTGATCATACCGGATGGATTCGCCGATCAGGTCCGGGCGGGCAGCCGTCAGGCTCGACGGTCCGTCATTCTGGATACGATATCTCGAGCGGGTGATCAGATCAACCAGACCAACCGAGCAAGCATTCGACAAGGAGCAAACGCAACGGTGAACGGGACGAACGCGACGGGACCAGCCAAGATCAGGTTCCTCTCGGCGAGCGATGATCAAGCGGCTCCCGCGATTCGAGGCGTCCTGTCGAGCGTTGTCGCCCAGTTTAATTCGATTGCAATCGGGGTCGAGACACCGCCGACGACCATCGAGAGTGAAGATCTCGGGCATCGGAATGTCGAGGGGGTTGACTACTACCTCCCGGCATTAATCGCTGCGGTGGTGATGATTAATGGACTCATCACGCTCCCGGCGCTGCTCGCCGAGTTCAGAGGCGATGGGACGCTCAAGCGCCTGACCGCGACCCCGCTTCGAAAGCGGGATTGGATTCTCGCGAACGTCCTCCAGCAGTCCGGGCTGGCGCTGCTCATCACGGGTGTGATGGTGGTCGTGGCTCATCTTGCCTTTGAGGTGACGGTCATTCCCGGCCCGCTCGCAATCGGATTAATCCTTCTCGGAGCAATCACGTTTACTGGCTTCGGCATGACGCTGGGGAGTCTCGTTGATGGGTCGGATGCAGCAACGAGCCTGGGCATGGCAATCGCGTTACCGATGATGTTCGTCTCTGGGGTGTTTTGGGAGTTGGATCTGATGCCAGAGTATTTGCAGACGGTCGCGACGCTCACACCGGTCTATCACTTCCATCGTGGATTGCGCCAGTTGATGGTACTGGACACCACCCATGGTGTGGGGCTTCCGTTTGCCATCCTCGGTATTGGAGCACTCCTCGCTCTCGTCGTGAGCGTCCGCGTCACGCAGTGGCGGGATCTGTAGCCCAAAGGAGTGGCTGGGAAACAGTATCAAGGATTCAGATCGTCGAATGTGACTCGATGACGTACTTCACGCTTCGGAGTTCGGAAGGATTCACACAGTAATTGGTTCGAGCCTCGTGGTCCATTGGATGTATGACAAATAATCCACCGTTAGGTATCGCGGTGATGAACTCGCATATGCACAGACGGGCGTTTCATCCGTTGGATCCCGTCCATCACCCGCGAGACGACAGGCTCGGAGAACTCAAGCGGCGCCGCAACCGTCGCCCAGCCCTCGTCGAGCGCGGTGTCAACTGGCACGTCCTCGACGTCCGGATCGTCGACGATCAGCTCCTCGTACACTCGTTCAGGGAGGACGAAGGCGTTCCGAAGGAACTGTTGAGCGACCGCGTCGACGTCTCGGTTCCGGTGCTCGACAAGCACTACGACCAACGTAGCGAGGAGCGGAAATCACGGCGCAGGCGAGAGGTACTGGAAGCGAATGTAGACCAGTTACGCGATGACTGATGATGGGCGATTGATGGATGACGGGAAGTGGTGAAGAAGAGGTCACTCCCTTGAGGTTCCCACAGCTCTGGACCTGCCAGTGAGGAGAACCCGAGTAGTTGTACTGGTCCGAATAGTACGGGCGTTATTTTGATTCGGTGGTGGAAATCAAAATAGTGCGCTCGGTGAAGTGTATTTTCTCACGACACTGTTTCGAATTCAATTCCTAAAGTGGCTGTAACCGACCGAAGAATATAGCAGCGTAGGTTACAATTCCACCCACTAAATTTAACTCAAATGCCGAGATACGAGCGTGGTATACAATGGAGACGTGGGAGTTTAGCGAAGACGCGCCGGGGGAGCGCGTACCCTACGGCCAACGCTCGTACTACAAGCCCGAGCCGCTCCCACCGACACGCGAGTTAGAGATTGATGAGGAGCTCTCGGGCACGATCTCGGATGCGTCATTCTGGCTCGGGAAGCTGAGCGGCCTCAGTGAGATGGTGGACTACCCGCCACTCCTCTACACCTCTCTCATCCGGAAGGAGGCCGTCGAGTCGGCCGAGATTGAGGGTGCGGACGTGGATATGGACGCTGTCTATCGCTTCGAGACGCAAGGGATGGATGACGAGAGCGACCCGGACCGCGTCAAGAGCGTTCAGGAGGTACTCAACTACGAGGATGCCATCACTCGGGGTATCGACGCGCTGGATGGAGGCGAATCTATCTCCACCGACCTCGTCAAGTCGCTCCACAAGACACTGATGAGGGGTGTGCGGAGCGATACGGAGGTGATTGGCGAGTACCGTGACACGCCAGTTCATCTCGGGTCCTTCGTCCCGCCGTCACCGGGCAGCGTTCCGGGTCTCATCGATGCGCTCCTCTCCTACATTCGAAGCGGTGGTGCCTATCACCCACTGATTGATATCGCGCTCGTTCACTACCAATTCGAGACGATCCATCCGTTTGGCGATGGGAACGGGCGTTTAGGGCGCGTGCTCGTCACACTCCAGCTCTACGACGAGGGGTATCTCGACCGCCCGAACCTCTATCTGAGCGAGTACTTCAATCGGAATAAGGAGGCCTACGCCGAGCGGATGCGAGCGGTGAGCCGAGACGGCGCGTGGGAAGCGTGGCTCCAGTTCTTCCTCACGGGCCTCGAACAACAGGCACGGGAATCCTACGAGCGTACGCTCGAACTCCACGACCTCCAAGAGCGCTACGAGGAGACCTACGGCGATAGCAAGCGGACTGATGCGCGGCTGGCGATGCAACTCTTCGAACGGCCGTATCTGACCGCGAACGATGTTGAAGAGATGCTGGACGTCTCTGGACCGACGGCCTATCGAGCAATCCACTCTCTTGAGGAGGACGGCGTCCTTGAGGAAGTCACTGGCAAGGAGAGTCATCGGGAGTACCGGGCGAGCGAAATCTTTGAGATTCTGGAACGGCCGCCAACCACGTACAATTGATATTTTCCCGGGGCTGGAGGTCTCTAGAAATCTTTGATTTCTGGTGTGCGAACGAATCATGGACCGATTCACCAACGCGGCAATCTTACGGCGCAACGGCCTCGTGCGTGAGCTCGACGAGAGCACACTCCACGAGGGCAACCACCGACGTGTGATCTCGGTCGGTCGGGACCACCACCTCAAGGTCTGCCCACGGCGCCTTGCCGTCGGGGGTAGTTTCTGGGTGATGCGCTGCTCGTGCCTTGTTGCGTCGTTCCGAAGCCATCGTCTATCGGGGGCACCTGATGCGCCTCGCCACCCCCCCGCGGGGGCTACAGACTCCACCTGAACACACCCGCTCAAACTATGATCCAAATATGACACGTTTCTGGATCCAAGATCTCGATGACGGCCCCTCGGCCTGAGAGAGCTGGCGGCCTTCGCACACACTTGCCCAACTGGCTCCACCGCCCGATGCAGCTATCTCGTCTTGGTGGACTCAGAAAGGGCGAGGCCGTCTCAGCCACCGGGAGAAGATGTCTTCCGAGCTCACGCCCGGAGCGCCATGAACGTCCCCACCCCGCAAGTACGGCAGGTACGAGGTGCGCAGTGATCCTCGTGATCGGAGCGAACGGAGGCAGGGAAGCCGGCAGCCTGCGCAACGAAGGCACAGTGAGAGAATGTTGTCTGATAATCAGCTACCCAGCGCAGCTCCGATGGGGAAAGCGTTAATACACTATCCATAGAATATGTATTGTGATGTCGGCCGACAACCGAATCGCGGGCACCCAGACTGATCCTGAGGAAACGTTCAATGACTTCCTCACCTACGCCGAACTGCTGAATACGCCCCAGCTCGCCCGGCTGTACACGTTCATCCTCCGAGATGGCCCTGTCGAGATCGAGACGATCAAAACGGAACTCGACATGCCGCACTCGACCACATACAAGTATCTCGGACGGCTCGAAGAGATGGGTGTCCTCACTCGGCATGACGACGAGACGCCGACCACGGTGACCGTTGAGCCGATTCACCTCCAGTTGGACACCGAGCATGGCGTCGTCACCGCTACACCCGTCCTGATCGATGCGATTGGCCGGCAACGTGAGACGGAGGATATCCGCGTGTTCGTCGACCGTCAGGGAATCCCCAAACTGGCTGCCGCTCTCCACTACACGCTCCGGATTATGGATGGGGACTTCACCCAGCGGACGGGCGCGAACAAGCTCGGCGTCCATCCCGTCGAGGGCATGACGGTGTTCACGGCCCTCGAAGACGTAATCGAAGAGGCTGCGGAATACGATCCGTATCTTGACCGGGCCGACTGATGGCTCCGGAGCCAGAGATCCCACGCGATAGTACGGCCATCATCGATAGTAGCGTTCTCATCGCGATGGGAGGGCCTGACAACGAACAGTACCAGGCATTCGAGCAGTTCGTGAAAGACCGAACCCTCACCGTGTACATCCCGGGGCACGTTGCCGAAGAGATGGGCGAAAGCCCGGATGCGTACGCCTACCAGCGAGATCGACTCCGGGCGGCACAGAACGCTGGATGGCTCAAACCGGGGCGAATCGACTTTTCGACCCCTGGCGTCTCTGAGGTTGTCGATAAAACGCGGAAGCGCATGTTGAATCTCTCCGCCGAGGACGTCACCGAAGACGAGATTGAGAAAACGGACACGATTCTCGCGGGACTCGCCTATCAATACGCGACAGGCGACGCAACCTACGTTACCCTGTTTGTAAGCAATACGAAGGCTGAACAGGCCATCGAAGACGTGCTCAGCGCCGCCAATGTCGGAGATATCACGTCGGTTATCGAAGGTCGAAGTTTCATCGCAAATCTCGTTGCTGATCAGTTCGGCTAAGACGGTCGAGTGGGGGCCATTAAAGACGCATCTCACGGTGGTCGACTGCACTTTAGTCAGTCTCCCCTCGGACGCTCTTCGACGATGTGTAGTTCGAGGGCGCGCGTCCAGTACGTCAGGGGCCCTGGGACTACACCATGCACAGAACTGCAGTGGTCTCTCGAGATCTCCTAAACCCCCCGGAAGCGAGTAAACTGGGCGGATAGTCCCGCTGGCAGCCGACGCGACGACAAACTGCGAGGACATCGACGCCGGGCAGGGCGTCGCAGAATGCACACCCGGGAGCGTTTCGTTGCCCCAAGTCAGTACGCCCTGAAGTCAGGGACAATGACCGTGAACGCGACTGGCGTGGCGTCCGACACCCCCGTGTCGGTCGAACGGGAGTCCACTGACAAGCCCACGACTTCAGTCGTGGGTAACTGACGCGTCGGATTCGTATACTTGCTCGGCTGTTTCCTCACGAGCGCCTTCGACGGCCTGTTCGAGGTCATCCGAATCGACTTTCTCGCCGAGTGCCGCGAGGGTAGCGTCAATATCGCCATCGGGCTCGAGACTCTGCTCAGCCTGTGCCAAGAGCTGTTCGAGCCGCAGCGCAGCAATCGCCGTGTCGTCATTGAGCTCGCGGAGATGAGCGCGGCACGCTTCCTTGATGAACTCGCTCTTGTTGGTGTAGACCCCCGTTTCATCGAGGAACCGCTCGATCTCAGTGTCAAGCTCGACCGGGAACTTGACGCTGACACTCGCGTATTTCATAGTAGTACCATCGTGCTACGGAGATATAAATGACGTGCTCAGACAGTAGTCGCTCCACCAGGCGGTGAATCCCAGATACACACCCTGGGACCGTTTTGTTGCGTTAGTCGTCCTCCGCGTCGGTAGCAGCCTGCCAGCCACGATGGAACATAGCGAGTTGGGTAATCGAGTCGAAGGCCTCGCTACTGGGCTGGTGAACGAGTATGCGCTGGTCGGCGACTGGCGTCACCACATCCTCCTCGACGAGGTCACTAACGAGGCGATGGGCAGTCGCTTCATCGATGTCTGCCGTCTCGACGCGGGCTGCATCCCGGTCTTGGGCGAGGAGTTCGGTTTCGAGTCGTTCGTAATCGGCCCTCGTGTCGTCAAGTGGGTCTGGACTAGTCATTAGGAATCACATACAGCACGCGCTTTGAGCGCGCCTCACGTCTCCTGGTGCTGATAGACAGACCTGTGGTGCGAGCACGACTCCCAAGCAGTCAGCGTCCAATTGGCCCCCCTTCCTAGTCGGACGGGAGCGGGACGCAGAGGGCGGCACGCGGCGAGTGGGGCGGGCCGTCGAGGACTACCTACCAACTGGCTACACCGCTCGGCGCAACCGCTCTTGTTCTAGTGGACTCAGAAAGGGAAAGGCCGTCTTGGCACCGCAGACACGAGGAGCAGAGTGTGGGCCCGGGATGTCGAGTAGCCGGGGATTTCGTATTGTCCATCCAATGGTCGATGCTGACTCAATTGCAATTCGTTGCGAGATACCGAAGTTATTTAAATATAGGTTCGTAACTTCGCAACAGATGTTCACCGAAGGCGAGTTCCGCGTGCTTACTGTCCTTCACGGTGAGCGGACAGTTTCCGAGCTTGCAACCCAGCTTGATCGCAGTCTCAGCTACACGTCTGAACTCGTCGATCGTCTCGAAGCGACTGGGCTCATCGAGACACGTCGACAAGGCAAGGCAAAGCAGGTTCAGCCATCGGACGCGAAAGCACTCGAACTCCTTGCAGACATCACCCAAGAGTATTCGCACATCGAATGGCCTGAACTGTTGTCGGGCGCGACGCTCCGCGTTCTCTACTATCTTGAAACACCGCGGGTCGCCACGGAGCTCGCACGTCGCGCTGACGTCCACCGGAGTACCGTCCATCGCGCTCTTGATCCACTCCAGCATCGGGGGATCATCTACCAGACTGACGACGATGCCTATGCGCTGAACGAAGGCTTCAAACAATTGAGTACGCTTGCTCGGGAACTCGCCCACCACCTCCATCGCCAAACCGTCGAACAACACACCGACACCTACACCATACTCTGGGAGTCCCTTGATGAGTTCCTCGTGCAGACCGCCGACAAGATCACCGACAATGCCTTCATTCCGACCGGACCAGAGCAGTTCCAGACGTACGACCTGCCCCTTCTGGCTCGTGACCGCCGATACTACCTCTATTCGGAGACGACGAGCGACATCTCCCCGGCGACGCTATGCTGTCATATGCTCGTGATCGATTCGGGCGCACGGACTCAGTCATACTGCCTGCTCCTGCTCAGCCACGTTGATGTCGCCCGTGACGAACTGCGCACCCAGGCTACGAAGTACGGCGTCGACGATCTCGTCGAGGCCCTACTCACATATCTCGACACGAGCGGTGAGCAGCGGACAACTCGACTTCCCGAGTGGGAGGACTTCCAGGAACTGGCTGCGGACTACGGGGTGACAGTATGAGGGCTCGCTTCGACAGTTCGTACATTCGCTCAGAACTCGAGCGCATCGGCCAGCAGCTAGACGACCCGCTCACTGTCTTCCTGATCGGCGGTGGGGCGATGGCGTTCCGTGATCTCAAGACCACCACCAAGGATATCGATCTCATCGTCGCATCCGGTGATGATCTCGGGCAGCTACAAGCAGTCCTGCTCGAACTTGGATACGATATCGTTCGGGAACCTGACGAAGAATACGAAGAGCTCGGTGCTCAGCGAATCCTTGAGAATGATGACGGGTGTCGAATCGACATCTTCCACCAGCAGGTAATCGATAAACTAGTTCTTTCCGACGGGATTCGGAAGCGAAGTGAGCGGTACCTCGAACCCGGCAACTTAGTGGTCGAACTCGTGAGCCCAGAAGACATCTTCCTCTTCAAGGCGGTCGCCGGGCGGGTGGACGATATCGACGATATGTTTTCGTTGCTGCAGACTGACCTCGATTTTGACGTTGTCGAAGCAGAACTCACCGCACAGATCGACCTCCTGGATCAAGAGCTGTTCGTGACATACGTGAACGAGGCGTTGGCAGATCTCACCGAACAACACAATGTGACGACAGCTCTGCACAGCCCTGTTGTAGAGACCACAGAGCGTGTCTACGAGGAGCTCGAGGTGCTTCACGCTCTCGAGGAACCGAAATCGATGCCCACCCTACAGCAGGAACTTGATTACACTACGGCTGAACTGCAGGATATTGTTAGTCGTCTGAAAGAGAAAGACGCGGTCGAGGTAACCGATGATCGCATTGAACGTCTTTCGACGACAATCTGACAGCGAAGAATATCGGTGTCTGCACGGTTGAGCCCAAGCGATCCACCTTTTGACGCCGATAAGCCCACTAACGGAACTGTCCTCGTTGCGACTGGGGCAAACGAGATGGAAGGTAACACTACCTTCTCGTTAACCAACAGTCTGGCCTCGACGCGGTGTATGTTGGTTAAGACGCTACCGACTTCGCTTCTTCGGCTGTAGCTGTGGACTGTCGGTGCTGGCGCGTCGTTGGCGAGCCCGTTCGAAGTGCTCGCGTTCTTTCCGGGCCGTTATCCAGTTACTGAGGTCGATATACACATCGTCAATGGTTCGCTCGTCGCTCGCCTCTGCCACGGTGACGGCGTCGACAGCAGCCGGTGTCGTGGCGTCGTATGCTTCCTCATACTCGGCGATGCGTGCCGTGAGCTCACGAACGCGGTTCTGGAGTTCCTCGACGGAGTGATCGGCTGCGAGCTGATTGATTTGTCGCCACTCGAAGTACGCGTCATTGCGCTCGTAGGTGGCTGGATGGCCGTCGTGGCGGGTGACGATGCCGAGGTCGTCGAACCAGCCCAGATACTTCCGGACGGTCTTGGGATCACAGTCGGCGGCGTCGGCAATGGCACTCCCGGTTGTTGGCTCGCGGAATCAGAACGCTCGAGGGAGGGCTTTTCGGATGGCGGTGAAGCGGCGCCACTACTCGGACCGACCACCGAAGAATCGACTCAACAGAGAGGTTGGCTCTGAGCCATCACTGGTCTCCCTCGCAGTACCGGGTTCTTCCTCATGGGATTGCGCAATCTCCTGGTCACGGGCTTCGAGTTCGTCGGTGAGTCGTTCGATTTCTCCTTCGAGGGTCTCGATCCGCTCAGTCTTCTGTTCGAGTGTTGCTTCGAGATCGTCGACGCGCTCGCTCAACAAGCGGTTTTTCTCTGCCAGATACGCACGACTCCGCTCTGAGTCGACAGCGTCGGCCTCTGGAGACGAGTCAGTGGAGGTGTCGTTCACAGCCTCGTCGCCGGCGTCCGGATCGTAGAAGTCCGAGGTACTCGCAATCGCTCGCTCGATGGTCTTCTCCCCGTACGTCGACCCATCAGCGTAATGGATCTCGTCCCACTTCTCCCGAAGCAATCCTGACTGGCGGAACAGTTGATCCATCTGCGTCTGGTCGCCGCCGGTCCAGAACGCCAGCAAACAACACAGTGCCATGTCGGCTTCCGACTGACTGTCGTAGCCGACCGTATTTCCGTTCCAGAGGCGCTCGAACTTCTCGCCGTTCGATGCGTTTCGCGCTTTCTTGAGAAGGTCCTCGTCTTCGAGGTCGACGTCAATGTCGGCTGCACCGGTCATCGTTGACTCGCCGTCAGCGCCATCACGTTGCTCGGACTCGGATGCTGTGTCACGCTCGGTGTCTTGGACATATTCGCGATGAATTGCTGTGAGCGCGTCCTGCCGGCGTGCAACGCGACGGGGAGTCTCCTCGACGTGGTCGCCAGTGACGGTGAAAAAGCGTGCCGTATCGTACAGTTCGATGTGCCCGCGCCGATTCCGTCCCTCCGGGAGTTCACCCGTGATGAGCACGTGATAGCCGGTTCCGGAGGGTGAGACCTCGGTATAGGAGTCGAGTCGTTCGATGATATCCAGCGCCGCGTCGTCGATATCGTCTGTCCCGGGATCGCGGCAGTCGTCTAGGTCAACGCCAACGATAGGGTCGTCGTCGGTAAACACGAACCCGATGCCATCGGCGTGTGCCGTCTCGGTGTATTCGAGTGCTACCTCGAAACTCGCCCAGGTTTCAGGCTCTGTTGATGACGCGAACCCGCCTGTCTCTGGCGTTACGGGTATTTTTGTCGGTTTGCCGTCCCGCTCCTCTTCGCGCCAGCACACCCACTGGTCACGTTCGCGCAACGTCTCGGGGATCTGCTCTGACTCGTCGGTGATAGACTCATTCATACTCTCATAGCACCTCGCATGGCCCTCACTGATTGTGGGCCAGCACAGAATTCACGCAGCTCCGCTCTTCGATCCAATCCCTTGGTCCCAACGGGGACCCCCCGTTCTATCCTAGTTGGTTTTTGCCGTAACAGCTCGTCCAACGCTGCGAAATCCTGGCTTTGAAGCTGTCTATACGGGCATACGGCAAACGTTCCCCAGAACGCTCGTGTTACGCCATTTCGATTGTTTCCCGTAACAGCCCGCTGTCTGCTGATTTTTGCGCCTTGGGAGCGATATGTATCGGTGTTGCTGTAATCCAAGTCATATTCCTCGCTATACGGGCTCAAATTAGCACATACGGCAGAATTAGTGCTGCGTGTGGGTGGCATCGTATCCACCCTCATTCTGACTTGAGGGCAAGCCCCTCGTAGTATCGAACAGAGTTGCCGTTCTCATTGTCCGTCTTCCGCTCGAACGTGACATAGTCCCCGAGTCGACGGCCGAACCAAGGTTTGCTATCTGGATCAATCCCGTGAGCTTCAGCCCACTGTTCGTAGATTTCGTAGACCTCTCCGGCGGCTACTCTGTCCTGTGGGTCTTCGATGAGGTGTGTCTCTACGAACCGCTCAACAACAGCCTCTGGGTCATCCGCAATATCGTCGATCGGTGGTTGAGGTGCCTGCTGGCCATAGTCCGCCTGTTCTGCTGTTGTTTCGTCACGCTCACTCGTGGCGATGGTATCAAGTAGGGTATCCATCGAATACGCACCGTCAGTATCGTACAGGACGGGATCACCTTCCTCAGGGAGAATGACGATAGCGTACGACGTGGGGCTATAATCGGGCGCCTGGAATTCGGCTTCGGGGACGAACGGCTTCTTGATGCGCACCCAGTCGTCCTCGAACGCCGATTTCGTCTCGTAGACGTGTTGCTCACCGTGTTCGTATACGACGTACTCCTCGGCAGCGTGGTCGTAGCTGTAGATGGCTGGCACACGATCCTTCGAGAGGTCCGCAAGCGACGGGACACGGGCGTGTTCCGTTCCGCTGGTATCACGAAGGACGATTTCGTCCCCATCACGCTGCCAGATGTTCTGAGTCCCGTTCTCGTCCTTGCTCGCCGGTCGCACGGCCGTTACTCCACCGTCTTCGGTCGCCCCGCCGTTGAACGTGAGATTCGAGTCGGTCGTGTAGAATCGCGTCTCACCGCTCTGGAGCTCTCGAACGGGTGGCGTGAGAATGCCCTCAACACGCTCGGCCCACGCTGTTTCGTCCGTTCCGGGCCGAACGACGAACAGCGGGATATCCCCTGCATCTTGGGCTTTCCGGAGGTTCGTGAGTACCTTCGCTGGATTCTCGGGGGTCGTCGTCTCGACCTCGATAGCGAAGCGGTCGTCAACATCGGGGTGGGTCGCCCTCGCGTCAGGTTTCTCGCTGCCATCCTGGGCGAGGATCGAGACGGTGAAGCCGAGTTCGGTGAGCTCTTCTTCGATCTGGAGGAGTGCCGTATCGTGGTCGTTCCCGCCGGCGGCTTGTACGCCCCCAGTCTCTGGTGTCGCGACGTCTTCGCCAGCGTCAGTCAATCGAATCTGTATCTCGTCGGCAGTGACATCGACAGTCGTATCGAGATGGCGTGACCGCTCGCGGATATCTGCCAGTTCCTCATACGACGGCGGGTCGGCGTCGACCTCCTCGAAGAGCCGTCTGAGATCCTCGTCAACTGCTTCGACACCTACCCGGCCGTTTTCCTCCCGACAGCCGTCTCGAAGCTGGCGGCTTCGAACGACCTTCGCTAGCGCGACGTCCAAATCGTCGCTTTCGATGCTGAGTACTTCGTCTAATTCGGCAGGTACGCTCGCTGTGGAGACATTCGATTCCGCTGGCACCCCGTAGCCGTCACTGATGTCCTCGTGCATCGAGGCGAGCGTCTCAGTGAACTGCTCTTCTTCATGCTGTGTCAGCGGGTACTCACTCTCGGGATGGCCCGGCGGGATTTCGAGCGGTGTGAGACTGAACGGATACGGCCCGGTCTCTCCGAATGCTGGGCTCGGGACGCTGCCAATCCACTCCCCACGGGGTAACGAGCGAATCCGGTTGGCGAAATCCTCCGGGTCCATCTCCTCGTGGGCCATCGCTCGAGCCAGCTCTCGGTCGACATTGATCTTGCTGACGAGTGAGGTCCCGATGTTGTTCAGAGCGTTCAGGTAGACTTTCCGCCCGCCTTCCGCTTCCAGTTGCTCGGGGAACTGCATTGAGAGACCCACTGAAAGCCTGAATCCTCGTCCTTTCTCAAGGAGGTCGTTCATAATGTCGGAGACCACGACCGAGGCCGCCTCGTCGACGAGGAGGTTCACGACGTAGTCGTCGGAATACTGGGTGAGGTCGCGCTTGCGATCTTTAAGCCCGTCGTCGAGATTAGTGAGGATCATCCCCGTCATAATCCGGGCGGCCTCGTCACGGAGGTCGCCGAGGTCGAACAGGATGACTTGGTTGTCGTCGAGCACTTCCCGGAAGTCGAACTTATTCTCAGTATTATTGAAGATGCGGCGCAGGTGGGGGTTCTGTGAGATGTAGTTGAGGCGGTGTGTGACCCCACCCATCACGTTGTCGAAGGTGGTCGAATCGTGTTGGAATTGCCGCCGGAGCATGCGGGCGACCTCCTCGTCGCTCGACCGCGGTGCGTCCGCGAGATTCGGCTGTGGCGGGCCGGCTTCCCACAGCTGGTCGATGACGTGTTCGAGCTGTCGGTGGGCGAAGTAATCGGTCGACTCCCGATACTGGCCGTTTTCACGGCCGTATTCCTCGTCGAACAGCGCAGTGATGAGCGTCTTGATGAGGGTCGGGGCGACCGTCGCCCGCTTGTATCGCTCCTCGTCCATGACGAGCTTCAGGATCTCTTCGTAGTGGTCGGCTTTTCGCCGGACTGCATCCTCACGGCGGCGCCCACTCTCTAGCGAGGGTTCGAGATCGAAAAAGGAGAACCCGGGAAGTACATCCGGGATCGGGAAGTGGACGACGTTCTCCTCGAGGTCGGTCATCCCGAATCGACGCGCGTGGGCCCGCATGTAGTTCTGCGCCATCTCGTCGTTTTTCGGGAGAACGAGGATGACCGGCCCCTCAGTGTTGTCGTACAACGAGAGCATATCGTTGAGGAGCGCCTTTGACTTGCCTGAGCCGGTGGTGCCGAACCGTCCGTAATGCATCGGCAGTAGTCCGGGCGGAATGTGTGTCGGGACCGCTTCGGGGTCGCCGTTCTCGTCGAGGGCGTAGCCGATGGCCATCCCCTCTTGGAACTGCTGAAGCAGGTCCGGGTTGGGCCTTGGCAGCGGATTCCGGCTCTGCTGTTCGGCTCGCGTTCCTCGTGTCCCTTCGACCGAGAGGTCATCAGAAGCGGGCGCTAGCACGAAGTTCGCGAGTTCATCTCCGCTCAGGGTGAGGTCCGGGCGGTGTTCCCCTGTTCCCGTGGTGATTGTACGGTCTGCAAAGCGCTCCAGTTCCGCCCGTGCGGCTCGCTCGTTCGTTGTTTGACGGATGCCGGACTCGCGGAGACGCTGTCCCTGTATCCGGTAGAAATCCCCGTCGAGAGCGTCGAGCGCCGAACACAGTGTGTCCAGCGTTGAGTCGATCGATTGGGTATGAGCCTCATCGGCCGGGACGGAGAGTGCCTGGACATTGGCGGTGAACGACTGCTCCGGTGTCGCATCCGCAATCAGTTCGTATCGCTCGTGAGCGTCTCCATGGAGATCCTCCGGCGTTTGGTCCCAGTCCGGAGCGCGGAGTAGCCCGAGCAGTTTCTGGACGCGTGTGTCGCGGCCGGCCAGAAGGTCCGCTTGGCGGTTCGTCGCTGCGGATCGCCAGTCCGGCTTGCGCTGGAATACAACTTGGAACGCTATCGGTTCCTCGGCTTCGGTGAGGACATCGATGACTGGCGCGAGGGGTGCACGTCCCTGTTCGGTCGTTTCCGGTGCCGTCGCGTTCGTGAACGAGGCGAGCGGTGTCATCCAGTCACGTTTCCGGTCGCCGTACCCGTGCCAGCGGACACCGACAGGCGATACCTCATCCATCGGCGGGTGAGCATGCACGTCCCCAGTGTCTGGTCCGGTAGGTGCGGATGCCGGAGCGATGAGCTTGGCAACGGGGTCGATCTCGACCGTTTCGATATCGAAGGACGGCGGATAGATCTTGTGAAGGCGCCGTTCCAGGGTGTCCAAATAGCCGTCCGTTGTGCCGTAGTAGAACCCGACCGGTTCGTCCGCGCCCTCACTCAGCGCGAGAAACTCGAAGGTGGGCGGCGACGAACTGGCGAACGGGTTCAAACGGGTGAATAGCGTCGGCGACGCGGTGGTGGTGAGTTTGGAGAGGCTGGTGAGTGTCTCCGGAACCCCGCGGACAGCATACGCCTCCGATGTCGGTGTCACTCGAATGTACTCGCGTTCCATACTCACTCACCACCCTGTTCGGTGCTCTCCTCGGTGCTGACTGCGCCGCCGTCAGCCACGGAAGACTGTCCGTCGGTTTCTGTGATGAGGTCCGCAAGGAGGTCCTCTATCGACGACCCCTCGTCCAGGAAGCGTTCTGCGGCTCCCTCCGAGAGGCCGAACCGGTTCGTGAGGGCGTTGTGCTGGGCCTCGCGTTCGACGAGCGCCTCGAATTCGAGCAGGTCGTCCGGTGTGCTGTGAATCGCCTCTTGGATGAATTTCTGGTCCGCAGGCGTATACTCGATGACGCGTCGTTCGAACTCGTCGGCGACGACGTGTAGCGGATAGGTTCCGTGTTCCGCGACGCGGACGAGCGCCTGGCTGTACCCGAGGTCCTCTTTCCCGGCATCGGCCTGACGCACGTACTGGCGTTGCTCACGGGTCAGTCCGATCTTCTCCGCTGTTTCATCGTCGAGTCCTGGGAGTTTGTGGAACATCTTGATCGGGCACATGCTGAGGATCTTCTCCGCTTGCTCTGTTTCGTAGAACTCCTGTGCCGTCTGTGAGAACAGCACCATTCGAAGGCCTGCGTGGCGTTGGTGGCGGAACGCGGTTTCGAGGAAATCGAGGTTCGCCTGGTCTTCGAAGAGGTAGTGCGCCTCGTCGATGGCGAGTTCGACGTTGCGCTCTGTACGCTTGGCTTGTTGATAGACCGTACTCAACAGCAACTGCATCAGGAACGTCTGTCGATCAATGCCCGACGCCGTCCCCTCGATCTGGCCGAGGTCGATGTAGACGACCTTGTTGTCGCCCGCCAGAATGTCGACATCCGAGCGTTCCGCGAGGTTATCGTAACCACCGCCTTCGTGGAACGGCTGCAAGGCGATTGCCAACTCGTCGGCGTATTCGGCGCTGCGTTCCTGAGCGGATTCGGACGCCGCGATACTGTGTTCGGCGGGGTTCGCCGAAATATCCGCGAGAATCCGATGAATATCGGTCATCGTCGGTGAGTTCTCGGGAGTGTGCGTCGACACGTCACCGGCGACCACACCGGACTGGCGGTAGGCCTCGTCGATAACATACGAGAGGACGCCCGTCTCGGTGCCGAGATGAATGTCGCGTGCCGTCAGGAAATTCTCTAGGACGGCGTGAACCTCGTCTTTTTTCGCAGCCAGCGGCGAGATGCCATCCCCTGCGTCAAGTGCGGCTTGCGGCGTCTGTCTGATTTCGAGGGGATTGATGTGGGTGTCGCCGCCGACCGTGATTGTCTTCGCGTTCAGCGCATCGGCGATGCCCTTGAACCCGCCAACCGGGTCGATTAACACGAGCATCGAGTCTTGGCGGCGCTTCATCATCCGCAGATGGCGCATGATGCCGCCGAAGGTTTTCCCGGCGCCGGGCATGCCGACCACGAGTTCGCTATGCCCCGTTTCGAGGTCCCACGGGTTGATCCGAACCGGCGACCCGTTGTGGCCGTGATAGCCGTATTCGACGCCGCCGTCCATCTGCAGATAGTTCGAACTGAACGGGAACATTGCGCCGATGGCCTGATTCGTCATCGTGGACATTCGGTCGCGGCCCAGTTCGTTCCGACCCAGCGGGGAGGCCGACACGAGGCCCTTCTCCTGCCATCGGTTGGAGACCTTGAGTGTGCAGTTCGCCGGTGCGCCCTTGACGATTGACCGAAGCCGGGTCGTGTGATTGTCAAGTTCCTGCTTGGAGTCCGCGGACAGCCGAATGAAGACGCCACCACGGTAGAACGACGCCTTGTTCGCCCGGACGAGCGAGCGCATGTACTTCCCGCGGTTGATGTCTTCCTGGAGGTCCTCCGCTTTCAGACTGCTCGCGTCGTGCTGGGTGACCTTCAAATCCGAGATCCAGTCGGCCATCATATCGGTGGCTGACTGCGTATCGAACGGGTCGAGGTGGATGCTGATGTCCGTCTGCAGGTCGGTCTCCAAGAGCAACCGCTCAAACATTCCGTCCGCCGGCTCCTCAGGGAACTGCTCGATCCAGAACGTCCGAACGAACGTCTCGTCGTTGAGAACGGCGTATGTCGGCTCCCAGTCGACCGTCGTCGGTGCAATTACCGACTGCTGCATCGTCGTCGCGTCGTCAAGCGCGTCGTCAGCCGACACAGCTGTTCCCCCACCATCCTCGGCTGCCGAGGACTCCGTGTCTTCCTCGTTCACGGACGCGGCCGGCGTTTCGGAACGCCGCTCATCGAGTCCCTGCGTGACGACCGGGAACGTCCCGAGTGCTGCTTCGATGTCACCGTAGGCTTCGGTGTCCCCCGTCCAGTATTCCTTGGTGACGCGAGCGAGGTCGTCAGCATCGACGGGCGATATCGAGCATCGGTAGAGGGAGGTTCCACCGCGGCGAATCTGGGTGAGTCGGCTCTCGAGCGCGTCTTCCTTGAGCCGCGCACGCTCATCCGCGCTCAGGTCGCCGGACTGGAATCGGGTGAATAACCTACCGATTACCGGTACGTGTGTGAGGTATGCGAGAACGCTATCGCTGGATTCGGTGTCCTGCCTGATGTCCGCATCCGTGACCGCAGTAATGAGGTAGTACTCGCGGACAGTCGTGGTTTCGGCGTCGATATCCCCGTTTGTGTCCGTGTTGTCGGTGATGTACTCCTCAAGCAATCGCTTCAGGACAGGCCGCGAGCGAACGTCAGCGTCACCGAGCCGTTGTTGGTGGTTGCGGACGACATCCTCTTGGTTCACCTCCCGACTGGTGATGTAGAATTTCACCGGGAAATCGAGCGTGGCGTTGGCGAATTCCGAGAGGGATTGCACGGCGTTCGACCATGCGTCGTCATCTTCTAGTGCCATATTCGCCGGCTCGATACGCACTGCACCGACGAGGGCACCATCCGTACGCTCGATAGCGTGAGGAAAGACCCGCCCGGCGCGAGTGAGATACCGGACTGCGCTACTGTCCTCTCCGTGGGCGTATTCCTGGTTCTTCACTGCCCAACTGAGTCGAACAACGAGCCATTCGGTGAGCCACAGATGGCCCGGTTTGACCATGTGAAGCAGGCCGAGACTGAGCGCCAGCATGAGGCCACCGCCGATGACGGGAAGCGTGAACGCCGCCGGGACGAGCGCACTCCCGATGAGTGTGAGGAATGCCGTCCCCAGGAAGAGCAGTAGTTCGCCGACTGTATAGCCCCGGAAGAACGCGGTTGTCCCGCCGAGAGCGGGATGGATACGTCGAGCGCTGTACTCGTTGTCTGCTGGATTTGTCGTCATAAGGATCACCACCGCGAAACCGTTCGCTTCGTCTGTTCGAACGCTTGCTTCGAGCGTGTCTTTGCAATCTGTGCCGACCGACTCACGTCGGCCTTCGCTTTGTCTCGCATCCGGCCCGTATCGGATTTCCGCAGGGTATTGTACTCGCTCGCGTGTTTCCTCGCCGACCGCATCCCGGAGCCGAGTTTGTACGCCCGTGAATCGCCAGCCCCCGGTTTCAAGCCGTCTTTCGAGAGCGCTCCCGCCTGGTTTTCCGAGAGACCACGGTGGACGTTCCGGGCTCCGCGAACGGCCTCTCCCGTGCCGTGTTTCGCGGCCGACACCGCCCCAGCCGGATTCGTCTTCGTGGCGCCGTTCCGTGCAATCGTCTGGACTGCCGGCGCCGAATAGTAGACAGTCATAATCGAGGCGAGACAGGCGGCAGGAATGAGTGTCAACCCGAGGAACAGGGAGAACAGCCCACCCCCACTCGCAGTCAGATCCATCTGCCACCCGATTCTGAAGAGCACGGCCGCCGGAAGGCCCGACAGAACGAGGCCCGGATAGAGGCTCGCTGCACGGCGGGCAATCTCGGAGACGGCACTCAACGGCCAGATATCGAGCGCCCAGAACACACCGAGAAGTGGCATGAGCGGCGTCAAAACGAGGATTCCCAGCCAGCGCAGACCGTAGACGATTCCGGCGATCAACAAGAGGACGTTCGAGATGATGACAACCGTGAGAACGACGAAGAGGCCACCGAGCGATGACTCGATGAGACTCCCGAGATTCGCCGACATACCCCCAATCGGCGCAAGCGTCACGCCGATGGCGTTCACGAACTGGAGGGGAAGCGAGACGAGCGGGAACCAAACGAACGACCCGATGAAGACGACGCCGATGCGGCGGAGGAGACGTTTGCGACGGTATTCACTGATCGACCCGGCACGGAGACCGATATACGCGAGGCCGATAACCAGTAGCATGACCGTCAGCGGGAGAATGTACTGGAGATAGACCTCCGCGTAGAGGTCCCTCCATGGCTGGTTGTCGGGTGTGCCAGCGACGATGTATCGGTCGTTCGACTGTGGCGCCGGTACGCCGACAATCGGTCGAAGGAGCGCCCGAAAGATATCGTTCGCGAAGTCAAGCAGTGACCCCTTGAGAGCGGTCAGAACGTCCGTGATGGCGTTCTTGACCTCCTCTTCGAGCCAGCCCATTAGAGACCACCACGGATCGCGCCCCGCGGAGCGGGCTGTGATACGCTCTTCGTCGGTGCTCGGAGCGGTCGTTCGGAATCGGTCCGTATCGGACGTCGACACTGTATAGAATGGATTGCAGGAATCATGGGTTGTTTCGACGAGAAAGCCCGAGGAGTTCGCCGCCCGTCATATACTCAAGGCCAAAAACGAGCGCGCCGACGGGGAAGAACCAGAGCATCGTGACGACGACGAGGTCGATAATCGTCTGGCCGGCCGGGACAGTAGGATGGGTTTTTGCGAGGTCTGTCGCGCTGCTGTACGCCTGGTTCGTCTGCCACCACGGCGACGGCTGATACGCCCCTCTAACCAGTAGTGACGGGTTCGAAATCGTAGCAACGCCGACGCCACTTTGATTGAGGCCGACCGTTTGCCCGGCAACCGAAACGTGACCGGTCGGGACTGGCGAACCGGTCGCATTCTCCGAAACGCTGACCCGGACGACTGCGTGTGTCGCGTTGCGTTCCGCGATCGTGACTGTGAGGTCTGTTTCCCGGACGAGTTGCTCCTCGGCGAGGGGCACAGTTCGGGATTGGCCGGCGACGATTCCCGTAACAGTGAGGTTCTGGACAGTACGATTGGCGAGTGTCGGGGATGCTACCGCAATAGAATCCAGGTGCTGGTATGTGCTGGCCGGATCAACATCGATAGCATCCGGCAACTGTGGTCCGGGTCGGGAGTCTCCCCACGTATCGACGATTTTGGCCTGGTCAGTCCCGTTCGTCTGGTCCTGAGCGACGTAGGAACCACCGCGTCTCGGGAACGCGTGAACCTGAACAGGACGGACTGAGGACGGTGACTCCGTTGTCGCCGTCCTGTTGCTGGTTTGCATCGTTTCCCACCCCGGCGTGCCGGCGGTGTAGAACCAGACGTTGCTGTGGACCCGAGCCCCATCGTCTACCGTGAGCGTCGTCCAGGGGACGCCTGTCCGAACGACGGCCCCACCCATTTCATCTCGTGTCGAAAACCGAACCCGCCGCCCCGAGACGTCCTCAAGGTGGGTGCTGGTGACACTCGTGGCCGTAGAAACTGTTTTCGAGGTACTGAACGCAGTGGCGCTTCGTTCCCAGGACCCCGCACAACTCGTCGTCGAGGTATTCCAGCGGGAGCAGGTGCGCGTGACTTTCCGCAGGTCGGCAGTAATCGTCGCTTCGACGCTGAGCGTCTGGCTTCCCGCAAGATTCGCATACTGCAGGGTCGCCTGCTTACCTGCCGCTGTATCGAGTGTCTGATTGCCAGTACTGAGGGTGACGCTCTCCATACTGGTCCGAACGACTGACCACTGTACGCGCGTGGGGCCACTCTGGTTGGCCTCGGGCGTCGCGATCCGATAATCGCCGAGCACGAGGACGTGACCATCCGGTCTGATATACTGAGTGGTGCCGTTACCGTCGTGGAAGCGTGTTGACGGCTGGACGGCGTAGATACTAACGAATGCATCCTTGATATAGACGCTATCCGACAGCGTCGCTCCAGCGGGATGGACGGACGTGTTGGGCCCGCCCGGCGTATAATCCTGGAAATCCCCATGTGTCCACGCGGCAGCCGCGTGTGGCGGATGCGGGGCCGGGATATCCGTCGATTGCGCAAGCCGGCGTGCGAACGCTGCCTCCGAGGGAATCTCGCTGATTGCGTCTCCTGACAACTGCCCGTTATCACTATCTCCGGACCAAAGCTGTTGGTAGGAGCGGTTGTTGACGCCGTACGCCGGACCATCATCCGGCATCGACGTGTTCTCCACTGATGCCGCCGCAGTGCCCACGAGACCGATAGCAGCACCGCTAACGAGAAGGCCTGCGAGAGCGGCAGTCAACGTGTACGCGGATGCCATTTGGGAGGGTGTCGGTTTTCGTTACCCGGTTAGAATGGCTTGACACAGCTCGAGAACCCGAATCCCATCTGACTCCCGATTTTGTCGATTAGCTCGGGCGACACGAGTGCGAGGGCAACGATGCCGAATCCGATGCCGGCCATGACGAGCTTCTCTTTGGCTTTGTTTTTCTTCTCAGGATTTCCGCCAGCGTGCATGTACGAGAGGCCAGCCTTCCCCGTATAGAAGCCAGCAGCCGGGAGACCGAGCCCGGCGACGGCACCGAACACGAGGTCGATACCGGTTTCGACGCCCGTCCCACAGTAGACGCTCCCAACGTCGGTAGCCGCGACTGCGGGCCCGGTCGCGACGAGGAGGAACGCGATACCGATACTGAGGTGGAGAGCTAGCGAACGGCCGGATGCGAGCGCGCGAATGGATTCAGGAAGCATTGAAGCGAACTGGTTGATCGAGGACTGCTCGGAAGTCGATGCAGAGGACGTACGGTGAGTGTGTTTGCGCATTATCGGTGGAAATTGGAGCGGCGTCCCGACTGCGAAGTCTCGGACCCGGCGGAATGGATTGCATCAGGTCGGCTCCTCGCCGCCTGATACTGATCCGGGTGGGGCTGTAGACGCCGAATATCTGTCATCTCAAATTTGCCGTGCCACTGTGGTAGCTACGGAGACGTTTAAACTCACGCATATAATCGTATGCATATTGCATCTCAGAATCGCAATTCAGTGACTATTATATGTACTCTCTCACCGATATGAGTATGCGACCGATTGTCCCCTGGATGAGTCAAGTCGACGATGTCGTCTTAGAGTGGCTTGACGAACAGGACATTGCTGCGACGCCGAAAGTCATCCATACAAACCTTGAAACGGCCGTCTCCTACTCCCAAGTCAATCGCCGGCTTTGGAAACTCGAAGAAAACAACCTCGTTGAGCGGGACCCCGAGCGGAATGACTACTACGTGATCAGCGATCTCGGTCGGAAATATCTCAACGACACAGAGGCAACACCCGACGATTTTCCGAATCTGACCGATGATTCTCGGCCTTAACCAACACGACGCAGCTTCTGTTGGTTAATACTGCTGCCGCAACTGGGCGATATACTGGGCATCCCAGCCTTTGGTTTCGACGTAGTACGTGAGGGCAGCGGCGACGTACTCCTCGGGTACGATTTCGTGAGCGCCGAGCGCACAGAGAATGTGCGGTGTGGTGAAGAGCGTATTCCGGTCCTCAAGCGCGAGATTGATGAGCAGATAATTGGTGGTGTTGAACTCGTCCGTGATGAAGAGGTCCGCCCCCAACTCGTTAGCCAACCAAACTCCATCGGATTCCCCACGATCCAATCCGTACTCGAGTGGCTCGTCGGTCCGGGCCTCGACATCGTGGGTCGTTAGATGGTGGGCGGCTTGGAGGACAAGATCGGCGGCTGCAGCCAAGAGATCATCGTCTCCCGTTGCGTCAGTAACCTCACCGAGAACGCTCGCCGGTATGTGGACATCGTACGCGGTGAGGAGCGCTTTGAGCGGGTCGGCACCGGAGGGCGCCTGCGGACGTCCGTCAACAACCGGTGTGGCGAGATTCAGCAGTACGTTTGTGTCAACGACGGCAACAGCGCGCTCGGACATCCTCAGGCGTGTGACTCATCATCGGAATCAGACGAACTCGAGTCCGTCCATTCCGAGATCTCGCCGTCGTAGAAGGTATCGTCACTCGGGAGCTCATCCTCGAGTTCGGGTACTGGGGGCGTCCGGTCAATTGACTCTCGGAGGAGTTTCATCCGCATTGCCTCTTCGCGACCGAGGATTGCTTCGACGGTTTCGTACTCGACGCGGCCGTCGTAATAGGCGTCGCTGAGCCGACGGCGGAACTCGTCGTCTTCTGCGAGGTCTTCGAGTTCATCCTCGAGCGCATCGATGAGGAGACGGGTGCGCGAGATGTCGAGGAGTTCGACGACACTGTCCGCACGCTCAATGAGGGATTTCGGAGCGTTGAAATTAATCCGAGTTTTCTCCTCGACCATCACACTATGTGTAGCATCTACACATAATTAATTGCTTCGCTGCTATCTTTCTTCGAGAGATAGCGCTGATACACGGAGAAAATATGGCTACTTGGCACTACCTGCCTTCAAGTGAGCGTGCGATTCCCTAGAACTACAGGTCGCGAGGCTGGACCGTCTTCCGGTCGTTGGCCTCGGCACGCTCTGCGGCGTCGTCGAGCAGTTCGGCGACTTCCTCGTTGAGGGCGTCGTAGAAATCGGCCGAGACGTTGTGGTCCGAGAATGCGTCCTTCACGGCTGCTTTGACGATGAGGTCAGACATTCCATCGCGAATTTCTCTTGCCTGTTATATAAAATTTCGAAGTTTCGCAGACAGGACGTCGACCTCGTCGAACGGAAAGACGGGATCCAAATCCGACTAGCCGAGTTCGAGCTGGATATGCATTGGCGAGAAGCTCTTTCGAAGTACGCTGGGCAGCATGAATCCCACTGTACGGACTTCGCACAGGCAGTTCTCGAACGAGCAGAACGGGACGATCTGCTCGACCATCAAGGACCAACGTAACTCGAGAGAATCCGGACGTGTTGGTTAATGCTAAATATATCAGTTACCGTCTGCTACGGGTCTACTCGTTCACTCACGAGAGCCTCGGCACACTCGACGAGATCGTCTTCAGATGTCCACTGACAGAGACGCTCAGCATCGTCGAGCATCTCGAAGATCGCTGTTTGCATGCCGCTATACGGGTTGTCAACATCGATGCCCGTGTCGATTGCATCCACATCCAGCGCCTCGTACTCGCGTTTGAATACGTGTGTCTTCGTGAAGTACTCATCAAGGGCAGTGAAGTACCCCTGTTCGACGAGAAAGCCGCCCTGCGCGTGTTCAGCGACACCCACGATGATGTCCGTGTAATCAGCGAGCAGTCGGAACTTGAGATACGTGTTCGTCCACTCACTCCGAATATCGACCATCAGGAACGCGTATGCACTAGGCTGCCGGTTGAGGCGGTCTTTCACGAGCTGGAGACGGCGGATCTCGGGGGTTCCATAGCTGCCGAGGACGAAGTACGAACGCTCAGCTGAGAAGATCGGTGTGAGCTCCGCAACACTCTGTTTGAGTGCTTCGTACTCCTCCGGCGTGAGCGAGGTCTCACGAAGATACTCGTCAGCTTTCTCTGCCAGTTCGTCAACAGTAACTGGATCCTCACTCATCTATCCGGGTATTCTTCCGTATCCTGCTTTAATGCGTCGAACGAATCAGTAACCGTATCGCTATAGACCGATTCGTATTTCGGCGAAACGCTTTTGAACGCACTACACGAATTGTAGTGTAATGAGTACCTCCGATCATCCGCCAAGCGACCTGGAGTCGGTTCGGGAGCGGCTCAACGTCGTCACCCAGGAGACCCGGTTTGCGCTCCTTCAAGACATCCTCGGGCACCCGTCGGAACTGCCGACGCTGAAGGAACTTGATTACGTCAACCCAAGCAAGAGCCGGACAACGATTCGCCAGCATCTCCAACAACTCGTCGACGCCGGCATCGTCGAGGAAGTGCTCTTGCCCGATGAGCGTCGGCAGAATGACCTGCCATACAAGTTCTACGGGATCAATGAGAGTGGGCGGCAGTTCCTTGAGGAACACAAACTCCTGCGAGCACAGGACACACTTCGTGCGATCTACGACCGAGTAGAGAAAACCGACGATATCAAACGATACGAGACCGCTCCGCGACCCGAGCGCTAGCAGCTTTCGTCATTCACGTCGCGCTCCGAGTCGGTGACCCGGAGGGATGTATCGACTTCGTAGAGCCAACCGGAATCGAGGAGCCGTTCGATCGCATATTCCGCATCAGCAGGTTCAGCTGGGAACGCGTCATGATCCAACAGCCGGTTCTGCGCTTCCGCTTGCGAGAGTCCACCGTCACTCTCCTGGATTTCGGGAGCGAGGATTTCGTAGCCGTCTTTAATCCAGTCCGGAAGCGAACGCGATTCATCGTTCCACATATCTGATCAAGCCAGCGTATTCCGTGTACAGTGATTCGTCCCGAAGACAATTAAGCAATCCCCCTTCCCCCGTCGAATTTGATTGGCACACTAGACCATCTTTCGAACGAAGCGTGATTCATGCAGCAACGCGGCGCAACGACGAAGTACCTCGTCATCACACACTCCGATGATGCCCTCCCTACTCGAACGGTTGCTTGGCGACGATACGCCCGACGAACAGGTTGATCTCGAATCCCGCCAGGAAGACGCGGACAAAGCACTTCGCGATGCCGTTGTCGACACCTTCGACGTTGAGGAGTGTGGTGTGACTGGTGTCGCCGTCGTGAACGAAGGGCCGGACGGCGAACCCGTCGTCGTGCCTATCGCGCGCTTCTCGCTCGGCGAGGACGTCGAAAACCCGGACATGGATTTCGTCTGGGATCTCGTTGGGGAGGCCGCAAGCGCTCTCCACGACCCCTTCGACGATGTGTTTGTCCGCCACTACGACATCCAGTTCACCTTTGATGGCGACGAACTCTTTGAGGCCGAGGAATGCCAGCGCGTCGCACTTACCGACGCCCTCGTGGATCGTTTCGCCACGGACGCGGGATTCAACCTCAATAACCTCCGCGATGCCGTAGAGCAAGCGGACGACATCGATGACGAAATCGCGCCCGTCGCGTGGGGCGAGGCGAAAGATTACAGTCGCACAAACAACGCCGCTGTCGTCACTGGCGGGGCGGCTGCCGCCGCAGGCGCGAGCGCTGCGGCTGCAAGCTGTGCCGGTGCGGGTGCGGCCGGCGCCGCGGGCGGCGGGGCGTGCTGACCGCCGTCGTGCGAACGAATTGCGGACACGGTGGTGTGTCCGGGTAGTCAGCGCTGCTGGTTTGATTGTATCGCCGCATCGCGAGAAACCACGTTCATTGTCCCTCGCCGCCCATACGACGTATGGCAGACATCGTGTCCGCGCTCCCCGACGCACCGCTCTCAGAATCGAACCTGGATCAGATCGATAACGCCGACGGCGTCGAGCGTGCGCTCTCGGTGACGTGGAAACAACCCTCGGAGGGCGACGCCGAGGTAACCGAGGACATCATCGTCATCATGGCAGAGCATATCCGGTATCTCTCCCGAGAGCAGGACGGTTACTGGGACGTCGAGAAAAGCGAAACGTACGCTGACGACGAGGAATTCGAGACGGTCCTTGACGATGTGCACGACTACGCACGGGCGTATTCGGAGGCAAAAGTCGAAGCACAGGTGGCGAACCTATTCGGCGAGGAGTAACTTGGTATACCACCGCTCAGTAACAAGTCACTCGGAGTGCGAGGGCACGGTGAATCCTGAAGGTGGATTCGTTAGAGCGTATTCCTGTTCCAAGTCGGTCCCGAAGTCAGAAATGACGAAGGGGGACACACCATCGTGTCCGCAATTTCACGTTCCAGTTGTAGGCAAGGAGTGAGAGGCGGATCTACCTGAAAATTACAGTAAGAGCGCTTCCAGCAGGTAAGACACAAAATCTAATTAACCAATTTCAAAATAGCCAATTTCAGATTAGGCTATTCGAGGGTATTTTATCGGTGGGCAACGACAGGGACCTATGAAACGTTTCGTGGATCGGGACGAAGAACTATCCCGACTGCGCGAGTGCTACGACTCCGACAGGGGAGAACTCGCAGTCATCTACGGCCGACGCCGTCTCGGCAAGACCCAACTCGTGCAACACTCACTCCGCAATCGAGACGACGCCGTCGTCTATCAGGGGACCGAGACTACTGCACAGGTCCAACTTGACGAGTTCGTCGACATCGCGGCCGAGACGTTCCCCGGGATCACGAACATCAGACAGAACTGGGAGGCACTCCTTGGATATCTCGGTGATAAGAACGCCGTCGTCGTCTTAGACGAGTTCCCGTATCTCATCGACGCCGACAGGAGTCTTCCTTCCGTTCTTCAGCGGCTCTGGGATCAGCAGTTCCAACACACGTCCGGAACGCTCGTTCTCGTCGGGTCCTCCATCAGCATGATGGAAGAGGCTGCTCTCCTCGGGAACAGCCCGCTCTACGGCCGTGCTACCGTGAAACTTGATCTTCGACCCCTTGACTTCGCCGCCGCCCAGGAGTTCCTCCCGGACGCGTACACGCCCGAAGAACGCATGTTTGCATGGGGGGTCCTCGGGGGAGTCCCATACTACCTCGACGGCGTGGACTTGAGCCGGGACCTCGGAACGGTACTCACCGAGGAAGTACTCTCACAGCGAGGTTATCTCCACAACGAGCCGGAGTACGTTCTCCGCACCGAGTTGACCGACCCAAATCGGTACTTCGCGATCCTCACTGCGATTGCGGCTGGGAAGACGACCTCGAACGAGATCGCGCAAGCGGTCGGCATCGATGGAAAGCAGATCTCGACGTACACACAGAAACTCGAGCGGTTGCGGCTCATCGAACGGGAGGTCCCCCTCACGGAGCAGAAGGCGAAGTCCCGCCGCGGCCGGTATCGGCTTCTCGATCCACTGTTCCGGTTCTGGTTCCGCTTCGTCTACGGGAACGAAGACCGCTACGAACGCCTCGGCGAAGACGCCTACGAGTCACTCATCGAGCCCGAGCTGGCCGATTTCGTTAGCCCGACCTTCGAAACGCTCTGCCAAGACGCACTCCCGGCACTCTACCCAGACGAGCTCTTCTTGGACATTGGGCGCTGGTGGTACAAGGAACACGAGATCGACGTCGTCGGATTCACCGATGGAGGAACGATGGTCGTCGGCGAGTGCAAGTTCACGAACGCGCCCCTTGATTACAACGCACTCACAGCACTAGAAGAGCACGCCGAAGCGGTCCGATGGACGCCCCAGAACGGGGGAGACATCGATGTGAAATATGCGCTATTCACGCGGAACGGCGCGACACAAGCCGTTCGCGAAACAGTCGCCGAACGTGACGACCTCCAGTTGTTTACCCTCGAGGGGATCGTCCAAGCCGAGTCATCAACCCATAACTGAAGTTGTGGGCTTCCTCCTCACATCTCTGTGAACTAGATACCGATCGAAATCAGATACATTGAGACAGCCGGCCACAGCTACGGATAGGTGGGACAACCGGGTCGCTTGGCGTGACGCTCAGTTAACCTCGATGGGATGAGAGTCGTAAACGGAATACCGGTCCCAGAGGGCTTCACGGTGTTGCTCGAAGGTGTAATCGGACGGCGGCGGGCAAAGGTGGAGCGTACTCTCGAAACACTCTCCCCAGGGGATCCGGTGGCCGGTCTCGCGCCAACAGACGACCGGTTCACCATCGACTGTCGGGCGGTCCCCTGTGGTTTCGAATCGGACGGTAAGCGTGGCCGGTAACGACGTTGGTTCTATGGCGATCCACCACGCCGGCCCGCGGTAGCCTGCCTCGCGATAGACCGAATCCGTGAGGAGGGGACGGCAGGATGCGAGAGGGCGTCACTCATTGGGACTGTAGATCGGCGGCGAGTGTGGCGAAACAGCGGGTTCGTCAAGCGATGGGTCCAGATCGGTAACGCGGAAGGTCGTTACCTCGCCACCGACGAGGTGTTGGCCGGCGGTGCAGCTGAGACAGTGCTGGTCGAACGCCTCGCCGATCGTGTAGTCGCCCGACGTGGAAAAGCGGGTGGGCGTGCCACACGCTTGGCAGGTCGCCTCAAGTACGGTATTGGTGGGTTGTTCGTCAAGTTCGATTTCGTCGATGGGTTCGTGGCGTGACATCTGTCGTTGATTCCGTTGGGACAACGGAGCAGCCGACACCGGATAGGTGTACTCCCCGGTTGTCCGTCCGATCCGATGAATATAGATATGGGATCAAGTAGCATGGAAGAACACTTGCAATCAGGGGTGGGTGCGAACCTAGATGGACGGAGAGCTATGGCACGAAAGCGCTGGTCCGGATAATTATTAACCAACACAGCGGTGATACCACTCCCGAGTGTTGGTTAATCATGAATCAGCTCGTCCCGTCATCTCGCTTCAGCGGTGGGCTGGTCGGGAGACTCCGATTCTGCCGATACAGACGCGTTGGACGCCACTACGAGGCTCAAACGACAGTCACGACATGAAATCGTCCTAGCTACACCACCCACTCCTACCCCGGATTGTAAGTGTATTACCGCCCTCGAAGGCAGGGGAGAGTTCAGGCAGAACCACCGGATTTAGTATAAACCCCTGCGGTAACTGTCACTCGATTGTTGACGAGCCGCGAGTCGTGATTAAGACGCTCTACAACATGGAGCGCTTCGAAGATATCTTCGGCGACAGTCCCGAGGAGTTCTTGGATACGTATGAGGCTGACACACGCAGCAATATTCAGACCGAACTCGGTATCTGAGAACCGAATACACTTACAATCAGGGGTGTGGTCAACGACTAAGTGCGTCCTTACATCGGGGGCGTTCCCGCCGCTTGGAACACTTACAATCGGGGGTGTCCACCCCGAAGAACAGTTACAACCGGGGGTGGGATCGTTACCACTGTGAGGCGCACAGAACAGTTACAATCCGGGGGGTCACGAAGACCGTCCAACTTTGCTCACTCGAATCCGGACACAACTCGTCGGCGTCGTCGTGGAACACTTACAGTAGTTCAAGGCGAAAGTCCACCTCTTTAGGGGTGGGCTTCCGCTCGTCACATTCATTGCAACTAGCGTGATTGATACCCCCTCACCTCTATCGATTTGTTCGGATAGAGGACGACAATAGAGAAGACACACCCCTATCGATTTGTAGTGAGACACGCTGCCACAGTACCCACTCACCTCTATCGATTTGTAGTGAGACGGTGTGGCAAACCGACCGGATACACCCCTATCGATTTGTCGCAGGATACGATATCACAATCACCAGACGACCCCCGGACCCACCTCTATCGATATGTTCTGACCGACTCCAATCTCTTTCAGAGAATAGACCACTCGGCGAAGGTGCTTCCTACCGGTTGACCTGGGCATTCACGACAGTATGGAGTTCATCCTCGTGCACCTCATTGAGACGGGAGTCCTCTCGGAGTGTTTCGATAATTGTCTCCGGGTCCTCGCCGAAGGTGAAGTTCAGGTAGCTGCCCGAGTGTGGGCCCT
>Ga0207719_100278_pt1 | contig 37490 bp, 40 predicted proteins | sample A23P1SouthBayCA_2_FD_187279 | JGI IMG/M metagenome (GOLD analysis project Ga0207719, IMG submission 187279) | Aerobic enrichment media microbial communities from Eden Landing Ponds, California, USA - A23 P3 (3) (SPAdes) | ecosystem: Environmental > Aquatic > Marine > Unclassified | place... | reverse complement strand
GGTCGCCGCGGTCCTGGCCGCGCCGTTCCTGTTCGGGGCGGCGACGGCAACGAGCCGCGAGGTGGCGGTGCTCGCGGCCGCCGACCGCTCGTCGCTGGGCGCACTCGCGCTCGTCCACGGCGCCTTCGCCGTTTCCTTCCTCGCGTACCTGGCCACGCGGTACGACGGCGACCGCGCGTGGCCCCTGCTCGCGGGCGTCGCGGCCCTCTCTGTCGTTGCGCTGCTCGGGAACCTCGCAGTGCTCGTGCTGACTGGACCGCTGCTCGTACTCGGCTGGGTGGGGTTGCGGATGGACCGCACCGTCGGCTTCGAGACGGTCCTGATCGTCGCCGGCGCGGGGCTGGTGACCGCCGTCGAGTTCGTCTACCTCGTCGAGGAGGCGGGCCCCGGCCGGTTCAACACGGTGTTCAAGATCTACGCGCAGGTGTGGGCGTTCTGGAGCGTCGCCGCCGGTGTGGCCGTCGTCGGACTCCTCCGGTCGGTCGGCGTGGCCGTCGCGGACGCTGCGGCGGACGACACCGGACGGGCCGACGCCGCGTCGACCTCGACCGCCGCCAACGGCGGCCGGGAGCGCCCCCCGGGATCCGAAAGCGCCCAGGAGAACCCCGCCGCGGCGACCGCCGGATCGGCCGCCCGGGAGCGATCGGTGGCCGCTCTCGTCGGCGTGGGCAGCCGCGGGATGGTCGTCGCGCTGGTCGTCCTGCTGGTGCTTTCGACGTCCGTCTACGGCGCGCTCGCGCTCGACGCTCACTTCGCTGGCGGCGGCGAGCCGACGCTCGACGCGACGGCGTTCGTCGCCGAGGACCACCCCGGGGAGGCCCGGGCCATCGACTGGCTCGACGATCGCGAGGGCACGCCGACGATGGTGTCCGCGCCGGGTACCCGGCAGTACTTCGGCCCCGGCGACGGCCCGGGCGACGGCGTCGCGTACACCTGGGACGCCAACCCGGCGTCCAGTCTGACGGGGGTGCCGACGGTCGCCGGCTGGCGCCACGAGGTCGGCTACCGCGGCGCGTCGGCCTACTACGACCGGGTCCGGGCCGTCGACGGCTTCTTCACCGGTGCCGTCGACGAGCGCCGCGCGTTCCTGCGGACGTACGGCGTCGAGTACGTCTGGGTCGGTCCCGCCGAGCGGGACCGGTACGGTTCGGTCGACCTGTCGGACCTTCCCGAGCTATCGGTCGCCCACCGGAGCGGCTCCGTGACGATCTATCGGGTCGACGACGAGCCGTAGCGGCGGGTCGGCGACAGGACGTAGCGGCGGGTCGGTGACAGGATGTGACGGCGGGGCACGGGGGAGCTACCGGGGGGTTCACGACTGAGCGCTGAGGCTCCGGGTCGATTCCGGTCGCCGAGCGGGAGCGAAAAGGGTGGCCGTCAGTTGGCCGAGCCGCGCTCTTTGACGACGTCGAGCGCCTCCGCGTCGCGCGTCTCGACGTCGAGCCAGTGCGGGACGAACTGCCGCTTCTCGAAGGTCTCGCGTTCGTCCGCGGCGCCGATGGTACACCACAGCTGTACCTCGTCGGGGCCGTGCCAGTCGCCCTGTCGGTCGACGGAGAAGACGATCTGTTCCTCGCCGTCCAGGTTGATCACCGCGTCGCGCCGAATCCCCGGGTCGCCGTGGACGATGAGCTTCTTCATGCGCCGGGATTCGAACAGTCCGGGCTTAATGGCTTCGATGGCGCACGGCGGGTCCCGGTCACAGTCGCGGCTCGTCGGGGCTCCGGTCCAGCCGGTCGGCCACGCGCTCGCCCATCGCCCGGAGCCGGTCGTACCCCCGAACCACGGCCGATCCCGCCCGGAGGACCCCCCTGAGCACCCACCGCGCCCCCGCCCGGAGTCGTGCGGCCGGCCCGCCCAGCAGCCGCGCCAGCATGGCGAGGTACGGGTCGACAGTCGCCGCCAGCAGGCGGTCGAGCGTGTCACCGACGTACGTTTTGCGGCGGAACAGCAAGCGCCGGCCGGTCCGGGGGTCCCTGTCGGCGACGAGGTGGCTCGCGAAGCCGACGAGGAACCCGGCGGACGCGAGCGCCGCGGCCGGGATCGGGGACGGCACGCCCGCGCCAACGGCGCCGAGCGATAGCAACGAGAAGATGGTCACGGTCGCGACGATCCCGGTCGGCAACTGGTGGAGGTGGGCGCGATGGGGCGGCAACACCTCCGTGACGAACAGGTACGTCGCCAGCGCGGCGCCCGTCACGGCGACCCCCACCCAGGCGCCGGCGACGAACGCGGGCCGGGTGACGGGGAGCGCCTCGGCGGCCGTCACGAGCATCGGACGCCCCCGACTCAACAGGACCGCCGCGATCGCCCCCGTCAGGATCGCGGCCCCGAGCCGGAACCGGCGAAACGGGATCGAACTCCGGCTGTCGACGTCCGGGAACGCGGCCCCCGCGACGGTGAAGGGAAAGGCGGCGCCCGCGGCGGCGAAGGCGATCCGCTCCGGCGTTCCCGCGAGGGCGGCGGCGACCCCCGCGATCGCGACGACGATCACCTGGGACGCGAGTCCGCGCCGCATGTGTTTCTCGTAGTTCACCTGTCAGTCGATCGATCGACCCGCCCCCACAAAGCGATTTCGCCGTCCCCGTCGCTCTCGGCGGCGACCACGGCACCTCGCAGCCGCGTCCGCGAGGTCACGACGCGGGCTGCCGAACCAAACGGGTTTTAACGGAGCCTCGCTAAGTCGACCGCAAGAGGCGATCTCCACATGCAGATGCCACGCCGATTCAACACGTACTGCCCGCACTGTAACGCACACGAGGAACACGAGGTAGAGAAGGTCCGCTCGGGTCGTCCGACGGGCATGAAGTGGAACGCCCGGCAGACCAAGCGGGGCAAGTCCACCATCGGGAACGCAGGCAAGTTCTCGAAGGTGCCGGGTGGCGACAAGCCCACCAAGAAGACCAACCTCAAGTACCGCTGCTCGGAGTGCGGCAAAGCTCACATGCGCGAAGGATGGCGCGCCGGTCGGCTGGAGTTCCAGGAGTAACGATGGCAGGGAGCTTCTACCAGGTCGCGTGTCCGGACTGTGGGAACGAACAGGTCGTGTTCGGCAAGGCGGCCTCCGCGGTGAACTGTGCGGTCTGTGGCAGCACGCTGGCGAGGCCGACCGGCGGCAAGGCCGAGTTCACCGGCGAGGTCGTCGAGGTCGTCGAATCCCGACCGGACGAAGGCCGGGCGTGACCGGGGTGGTGCCATGAAGTTCAGCGGCTGGCCCGAGAACGGCGAACTCGTCGTCGGCGAGGTGGACGAAATCGCCGACTTCGGCGTGTTCGTCGACCTCTACGAGTACGAGGACAAGCGCGGCCTGGCCCACATCAGCGAGGTCGCCAGCGGCTGGATCAAGAACGTCCGCGACCACGTCCGCGAGGGCCAGACCGTCGTCGCGAAGGTGCTCGACGTCGACGAGTCCTCCCAGCAGATCGACCTCTCGATCAAGGACGTCAACGAACACCAGCGCAAGGACAAGATCCAGGACTGGAAAAACGAGCAGAAGGCCGACAACTGGATGTCGATCGCCTTCGGCGAGGACGTCAGCGACGAGCAGTACTCCACCGTCGCAAACGAGATCATCGCGGAGTACGAGTCGCTGTACGACGGCTTCGAACAGGCCGCAATCCACGGCCGGGAGGCCCTCGAGGGCCTCGACCTCGACGACGAGGACGTCGACGCCATCGTCGACACCGCCCGCGAGAACGTCTCGGTGCCGTACGTCAACGTCACCGGCTACGTCGACCTCGAATGCCCCACGGCCGACGGCGTCGACACGATCAAGGAGGCGCTCCAGGCCGCCGAGGGCGACGGCGACCTCCCCGACGAGATTGAACTCGACGTCACCTACGTCGGCTCGCCGGAGTACCGCGTCGAAGTTCGCGCGCCGGACTACAAGACCGCCGAGTCCCAGCTCGAAGCGAGCGTCGGCCGCGCCCGCCAGGTCGTCGAGGCCGCGGGCGGCGGCGCCAACTACCACCGCGAGCGCAGCGGCGACGAGGAGTGAGCGGGCCGCCGCGGGCCCTGCCCCGGCCGGCGGTCGCATCCGATCGAGACCGATGAAATCCGACATTCTCGTCTGTTCGGCCTGGCGCGACGCCCACGACCGACCGGTGTACACCCTGCGAGACGCCTGTCCGGAGTGTGGCGCCGCCACCGAGAACAGCGCGCCGGCCCCGTTCGATCCCGAGGATCGCTGGGGTGAGTACCGGCGCCGGGCGAAGCGACGGGCAGCCAAGAGCGAGGCGGACGCCGACGCCGACGGCTGATCGATCCGCGCCATCGCGCCGTCCACCCAGCCGTGCTCGTCGCTTCCCAGCCCCCGGCCCCTGTTCGGCCGTCACCGACGCCCTCTTAACGCGCGCGGACGCTGTTGTGGTGCATGGACGAAATCGAAATCGAGACCCTCGCGGATCCGGAGCTGACCGATCCGGTACTGATCGAGGGGTTGCCGGGCGTCGGCCACGTCGGTAAACTCGCCGCCGAACACCTCCTGGAGGAGTTCGACAGCGAGCCCGTTCGTCGCGTGTACGCCGACGAGTTCCCCCCACAGGTGACCATCGGCGACGACGGGGTCGCCGAACTGGCCAACGCCGAGTTCCACGCCGTCGACCTCGCCGACCGGGACGACAGCGACGCCGACTGCTCTGACCTGCTCGTGCTCGTCGGCGACCACCAGGCCCAGTCGAACGACGGCCACTACCGCCTCACAGACGCCTTCCTCGACGTCGCCGGGGAGTTCGGCGTCTCGCGGGGCTACGCTCTCGGCGGCGTCCCGACGGGCGAACTCATCGAGGACGCCTCGGTGCTCGGCGCGGTGAACGACGCCGCCCTCCGGGACGGGCTAGAGGACGCGGGCGTCGAGTTCCGCGAGGACGAGCCCGCAGGAGGCATCGTCGGCGTCAGCGGCCTCCTGCTCGGCCTCGGCGGCCGCCGGGGGCTCGCCGCCGCCTGTCTGATGGGCGAGACCTCGGGCTATCTGGTCGATCCGAAGAGCGCACAGGCGGTCCTGGAGACGCTCGAAGCGCTCATCGGCTTCGAGGTGGGCTACGACTCACTGGAAGGTCGCGCCGAGGAGATGGAGGAGGTCATCGGCAAGATCCAGGAGATGCAGAACCAACAGCAGGGGATCCCCACCGAGGACGACCTCCGGTACATCGGCTGAGTCGATTGCCCCCGCAGACTGTCGCTACCCCGGCCGAACCCGTTGCGCCCGCAATCCGCCGCACCATCGGGTGAGCCGCCGACCCCGGCGGCGGCTCAGGCCTCGATGATCTCGTCGTCGTCGCCGGCAGGCACGCGAACCTCCCCGTCGAGGGCCGTCACCGCCCGCCCGCCGACCAGCGCCGTCCCGCTCTCGCCCCCGGCCGTCGCCCCGCCCGCGCGGATGCGGACGACGCTCGACCGGTCGATGAAGTGACCGCCCTCGAACCGGAACTCGTCGGGAGGGTCGTCGAAGGCGTCGACGGTCCGGAGGTAGGCCCCGCAGGCGAGGCTGGCCCCGACGCTCGCCGGGCGTTCGGTCTCTTCCCGCTCCGGGACGAAGTATCGCCCGTGGAGCGTCGACTCGACATCGAGCGCGTCGAAGGTGACGGCGTACACCCCGTCGACGTCGTGCTCCTCGGCCAGGCGATCGAGCGCGACCGGATCGGGGTCGGCCTCGCCGAGGCGTTCGAGGAAGTTCACCGGGAGTACGAGCGTCGACGCCGCGCCGGTCGCGATCCCGGCTGGCAGGTCCGCGCCCACGTCCTTCAGGGCGTCCGGGACGATCCCCAGGGCGGTCCCGACGCGATCGAAGTCCAACTCGACCGTCCGGACCGCCGGCAGCGACCGTTCGAGCCACACCGTTCCGTCGTCGTCGTCGACGCGGACGGTCAGGGTCCCCGCCGCGGTCCCGACGGCGTGGGTGCCGGCGTCGATAGCGTCGTCGTCGTACAGGTGGGCGCAGGCCGCGAGTGTGGCGCGTCCGCGGGCGTCGCGCTCGCCGCGAGCCGAGAAACACCGCAGGCGGGGGGCCCCGTCGTCCCGAAACACGAAGGCCGTCACCTCGGGCGCCAGTTCCGCCGCGATCGCCCGCAGGCGGTCGTCGCCGACCCCGGCGGCGTCGGGCACCACGCCGGCCGGTGCGCCCCGTAGCGGCTCGTCGGTGAACGCGTCCACGACCAGCGCGCGTCGTCGCTCCATACGCGCCCGTCGCCGTCGGGGGAAAAGAAACCATCCCTGTCGGTCGACGGACGCGTGACGATCGACCGCGTCCCGCCCTGGCCGGCCTGCCGGACGGCCGGCGGTTCAGCGGCTGACCTGTCCGGCCGATCCCGCCTCCGCGTTCGGGCGGGCGCCGAACCCGGCCTTGATGTCGGTCATGTCCGCACAGGCGGGACAGCGCTTGATCTCGTTTCGACTGTTGCCAAACACGCGTGCGAAGTCGCCGGTCACGGGGTTGTCACAGTTGTGGCAGTTGTGCATGGTTCTACCCAGTCGCGGGGCATGGATGGGACGGGCATAGCTATGAGCCGGGTACTTCGCCGACGTCTCGGGGTAACGACCGCTTACCGGGCCGTACAGCGCCTGCGTCGACGCGCCGGTCCGGGCCGCTCCCGCCGTACGCTTTCCTTTCCGGCGCGCTCCAGTCGGCGCGGCTCCCGGATCGGTCCGGAAAGTCGGCGTTTCGGCGGGAGCCAAACACGTTAAGGGCGCGTCGGTCCCTTGGACGCGTGGTGACCGACCGATGGGCGACCTGCCCGACGAGTTCAACTGTACCGTCACGAACTGGGAGTACATCTACGACCTCTGCCGGCGGGCGTCGAACCAGGTAAAGGAATCGGAGTTCGAACCCGACGTGGTGGTCGCGCTGGCGCGCGGCGGGTGGTTCGCGGGCCGCTGTGTCTGTGACTTCCTCGGCCTGGACGATCTGACGAGCCTGAAGATGGAACATTACGTCGGGACGGCCGAGAAAAGCGGTGAGCCACAGATCCGCTACCCGATGCCGGAGGGCAGCGTCGCCGACAAGGACGTCCTCGTGATCGACGACATCGCCGACACCGGTGGGTCGATCAGCCGCGCCCGCGAGTACGTCACCGAACGCGACCCCAACGAGGTGCGGACGGCGACACTCCAGCTTCTGGGAACCAGCGAGTTCCAGCCGGAGTACGTCGGTGAGCGCCTGGAGGAGTGGGCCTGGGTCGTCTACCCCTGGAACTTCATCGAGGACATGATCGAACTGATCGAGGGCGTCGTGCGCAAAGCCGACGCCGAAACGGTGTCGAGGGCCGACATCCGGAAGCTGCTGAGCGAATACCACAACATCGACCGCATCGAGATGGAGATCGCCCAGCCCAACCGCCTCGGCGAGGTACTCGAAGAGATGGAGCGCCGCGACGTGCTCGAACCCGCCGGCGACGAGTGGCGCCTCGTCGGCTGAGCCACTGGTCTGATGGCCCCGCGATTTGGCCATAGCCGGAGGCTATCGACACGTCCAAGAGCCCGCCGCAGCCACGCCCGGACGTGACGCTGCTGTCGATCTTCGCGACGGCCATCCTCCCCATCGTCGCCATCGCGGGCGTCGGCGTCGTCCTCGGTCGGCTGACCGACGTCGACCCCGGGCCGCTCAACACCGTCACGCTGTACGTGCTGGTGCCGGCGCTGATCTTTCACTCGCTGGCGACGACGACGCTGTCGGGCGGCAGCCTGGTCGCGATCGTCGCCGGCGTCGTGGCCTATCACGCGCTGATGTTGCTCCTCGCGGAGGGCGTCGGCCGGCTGCTGGGCGAGACCGATCCACTGCTCGCGGCGATCGTGCTGACGGCGACGTTCTCGAACTCGGGGAACTACGGCATCCCCGTCTCGGAGTTCGCCTTCGGAACTGCGGGGCGGAGTACCGCCGTGCTCTACCTCTCGGTGCAGTCGGTGCTGACCTACTCGCTTGCGGTCTACGTCGCCTCCCGCGGCGGCGGCGCTGGCGGGCTGGCCGGCGTCCGACGGGTCCTCAGACAGCCGCTCGTGTACGCCGTCGTCGCCGCGCTCGCCGTCCGGGCCGCCGGCGTCGTGCCGCCGACGGAGTCGACCGCGATGCAGACGTTCGAACTGGTCGGCGAGGCGGCGATTCCGATCTTGCTCCTGATGCTCGGCGTACAGCTCGCCCGGACGAACTACGGGAGCGCGCTCGCGAAGGTGGGGGTACCGACCGTGCTGAAGCTGGCAGTCGCCCCCGTCGTCGCCGTCGGCATCGCCGTGGCGATCGGCTTCGATCGGCCCACCGTCGGCCGGGTGTTCGTGCTCGAATCCGCGATGCCGTCGGCGATCACGCCGCTCGTCCTCCTCACGGAGTTCGCCGACGTCGAGGTCGAGGGCGTCTCGATCCCCGAGTACGTCAGTACCGTCGTGCTCGTGACGACGCTGCTGTCGGTGCCGCTGCTCACCGGGCTGATCGCCCTGCTCCAGTCCGGCGCCGTCATCTGAACGTCGCGTCGGCGCTGCGGGGCTGTCCGCGGACCCGCCACGGTTTTGTCGCCGCCGGCCGAGGCTCCGCCATGACCGTCGGCTTCGTCGGCGGCAGCGGCATCTACGACGCCCTGCCCCTCTCGAACACCCGCGAGCGCGACGTAACCACCCCCTACGGCGACCCCGCGGCGCCGGTGACGATCGGCGAGTTCGGCGACACCGGCCGCGAGGTAGCCTTCCTCCCGCGCCACGGCCGGGACCACCAGTACTCGCCCACCGACCTGCCCTACCGGGCGAACGTCCACGCGCTCAAGCAGGTCGGCGTGACCCACCTGATCGCCTCGAACGCGGTCGGCAGCCTGCGCGAGGACCTCCCGCCGGGGACGCTCGTCGTCCCCGATCAGGCCTTCGACCGCACGAAGCGCCGGCCGCTCTCTTTCTTCGGTGACGGCGTCGTCGTCCACCAGCCCTTCGCGGAGCCGCACTGCCCGGAGCTGTCCGGACTCCTGGTCGACGCCGCCCGCGACGCCGACGGCGCCGTCGACCACGCCGTCGACGTCCACGACGGCGGCACCTACGTTTGCATCGAGGGGCCGCAGTTCTCGACGCGGGCCGAGAGCGCCTTCTACCGCGAGCAGGGGTGGGACGTCGTCGGGATGACCACCATCCCGGAGGCCAAACTGGCCCGCGAGGCCGAGATGGCCTACGCGACGGTCGCTGGCATCACCGACTACGACGTCTGGAAGGAAGACAGCCAGGTGACCTTAGAGGAGGTCCTGGAGAACGCCGCCCGCAACGAGGCGGCGATCAAGGCGACCGTCGAGCGGGCGATCAGGTCGCTCCCGGAGGATCACACCTGCGACTGTCACGACGCCCTTGAGGGGACGGTCAACACGCCCGCCGACGCCATTCCGGAGGCGACCCGCGAACGCGTCGACCTGCTGCTCGGGGAGTATCTGGACGACTGATTCGCCGGGCTCGAACCGCCGATCACTCCGCGTCGTCGGCACCCGCTGCGTCGCCCCCGCCGTCGGCGACGACCTCTGGCTCCTCGGTGACGGCCGGGGCCGTCGGGTCCTGGATCCAGAGATCACCGAACAGGTCGTCCTGTTCGAGTTCCACCGAGCCGCGGTTGGCCAGAAAGAGCAGGGCGAGGTAGGTCATCACCTCGGTCCGGGCGGCGTCGTGCAGTTCGGCGAACAGCACCTCGGTTCGGCCCTTGTCGTACTGACGCTGGAGCGCCGAGCGCACCTCCTCGATGACGACCTCGATGTCCTCGGAGTGGGTGGTGCCGGTGACGTCGTCCTCGTCGGGTTCGCCCTCCTCGCGCCGTTCGCCGGCGGCGTGGTAGTCGACCGTCTGGGTCCCCCGCTGGAACCCGCGGGGCGACGACGACGTGTCGTAACTCCGCGAGGACTTCCAGCGCGAGTCCCGCTCTGCCTCCCGGAGTTCGCGGACGAGTTCGTCGAGCGTCTCCGGCGAGCCGCGTGCGTGCTTGCGGTCCAGCCGACGGTCCATCTCGGCCTCCAGGGCGTCGACCGGGTCGAACCCCTCGGGCGCACCCACCGCGCCGTCGGGTCCCTCCAGCCACGGCTCCTCGGGGGCGTCTTCCTCCGCCTCGTCGGGCGCGATCAGTTCGTCGCTTTTCATCCGCAGGAGGACGCTCGCGTAAAACAGCGCCCGCCCCGAGGTCCGGAGGTCCGTCTCGTCGAGTTTCGCCAGGAAGGCGTCGGTCACCTCGACGATGTCGATGTCCCACGGGTCGATCTCCCCGTCCTCGGCCAGCCTGACGAGCAACTCGACCGGTTCGACCTCGTCGTCCGCCTCGTCCGTCGCGTCGTCGCCGCCGGATGCCTCCGTCGCCCGGTCGTCGTCCGCGCCCGCCGCGTCCGGGTCTCCGTTCGCCGCCGTCCCGCTTTCGCTCGTTCCGTTTCCGGGGGCGCCGTCGTCGCCGAGCCCGAGCCCGTCCCCCGGGAGGCCGGCGCCCTCCACGTCCGACTCGCGATCCTCGTCGCCCGCGAGCACGCCGTCGATCGGCGTCGACGTCCCGGGATCGCCGTCGCCGTTCGACGCGTCACCGTCCCGATCGTCGTCGTCGGTGTCCTCAGTCATCTGCGGGCACCTCCTCGCCCTCGTCGTCGAGCCGGATCCCCGTCACTGCGCTGACGTTGTCGCCTTGCATCGTCACGCCGATGGCCCGCTCGGAGCGTTCGAGCAGCGCCGCGCGGTGGGAGACGACGACGAACTGGGCCCGTCCGGAGAGGTCGTCGACCATCTCGCCGACGCGCTCTGCGTTCGCGGCGTCCAGGAAGGCGTCGACCTCGTCGAGCGCGTAGAACGGCGCCGGGTTGTGCCGCTGGATCGCGAAAATAAAGGCGAGGGCGGTCAGTGACTTCTCGCCGCCGGACATGGCGTTGAGCCGCTGGACGGGCTTGTCCGCCGGCTGGGCCTTCATCGTCAGCCCGCCGTCGAATGGATCGGCCTCGTCTTCGAGGTGCAGTTCCCCGGAGCCGTTCGACAGCCGACCGAAGATCTCCCGGAACTGCTCGTCGATCGCCTCGAAGGCGTCCATGAACGTCTCCTTCTTCTGGGCCTCGTAGGACTCGATGCGCTCGGTGATCCCCTCGCGCTCCTCGACGAGCACGTCCCGGCGCTCCTCCAGATCCGCGAGTTCGTCGGACACCCGGTCGTACTCGTCGATCGCGAGCATGTTGACCGGCTCCAGGGCCTCCATCTCCGCGGTCAGTTCGTCGATCCGCTCCTCGACGACGTCGTGGTCCGGGATCTCCTCCGGGTCGTACTCCCCGACCTGGGATTCGAGTTCCTCGATCTCCCACTCCAGGCGCTCGACCTTCTCGCGGCGCCCCTCGACGCGGGACTCGACCTGCGACACCTCCGAGCTGGCCTCGTCGCGGGCCTCCTGGGCCGCTTTGAGCTCGGTTCGGAGCTCCTCGCGCTCTTCCTTCAGGTCGGCCAGTTGCTCTTCGAGGTCCTCGATCTCGGCCCGCTTCTCTTCGAGGACCGCCTCCCGGTCGTCGATCTCCCCGTCGAGGTCGGCGATGCGCTCCTGGGCGTCGGCCTTCCGGTTCTGGGCCTCCTCGACGGTCGCCTCTAGCTCCTCGATCGCGTCCTCGGCGTACTCCTTCTCCAGTTGCTTCTCGTTGAGCCGGCCGTCGAGGTCGTCCATCCGCGACTGTAGCTCCTCGATCTCCGCCTCGATCTCGTCGGCCTTCGCCGACAGCTCCGGTACCTTCGAGTCGGCGAGTTCGGCCTCCAGGTCCTCGATGGCCTCGCGGACGCTCGCCAGCTCCCCGTCGACGGCGTCGAGGTCGTCGTCGATGTCGGCCATCTCCTCGTCGACCGCCTCGCGCTCGGCCTCCAGGTCCTCGATCGTCGCCTCTAGCTCCTCGATCCGGTCGTGGGTCGATTCGAGTTCCTCCTCGGCGCGGGCGACCTCGGTCTCGACCGACCGGACCCGGTCGCGGGCGTCGGACTTGCGCTCGCGGGCGTCCTCGATGTCGCCCTCGATCTCGCGGATCTCAGCCTGGAGGTCGCGGCGCTCGTCTTCGAGTTCCGAGATCTCCTCGGCGATCCGTTCGAGTTTGCCCTTGCCGGACTTCGAGAAGGAGTACCGCGAGCCGCCGCCGGAGCCGCCGGTCATCGCGCCGGACTTCTCGACCAGGTCGCCGTCGAGGGTAACCATCCGGAAGCGACCCATCAGGTCCCGGGCCGCGTCCATGTCCTCGACGACGAGCGTCGAGCCGAGTACGTACGAGAAGATCCCCGAGTAGCGGTCGTCGTACTCCACCAGGTTCCGTGTGAAGTCGACGACGCCGGGGTGGTCGGGCAGCGACGGCAGCCCCCGGTCGTCCATCTCCGTGATCGGGAGAAAGGTCGCGCGGCCGGCGTTGCGCCGCTTGAGGTGGTCGATGCAGGTCGACCCGACCCCGTCGTCGTCGACGACGACGTTCGCCAGCCGGCCGCCGGCGGCGGTCTCGCAGGCGGTCGCGTACTCGGGGTCGACGCCGCCGAGTTCGCCAACCGCACCGTGGACGCCCTCGATGCCGGCGTTCAGCACCGTCGTCACCGAGCGCGGCCAGGAGTCGTCGCCCTGGCGGTCCGCACGGGCCTCCAGTTCGGCGTACTCCGATTGCTTCTCCTGGATCTCCCCTTTGAGGTCGTCGAGGTCGTCCTGGAGACCGGCCTTCTCCTCGCGCAACTCGGCGATGGCGTCGTCGATCGTCGCCTCGTTCTTCTCGGCCTTGTCGAGTTCGCTGTGGAGATCGGAGAGGCGCGCCTCGAGTTCGGGTATCTCCTCGTTCGCGTCCGCGAGGTCGTCGCGGGCGTCGCTCAGGCGGTTCGAGCGCCGGCGAGCGTCGTCGAGCAAGCGGTCCTTCTCGCGCTGGAGGTCGTTCTTCCGGTCTTTGAGTTCGTCCAGGCGCTCCTTGCGCGTTTCGAGGTCGGCCTTGAGTTCATCGTACTCGGTGTCGATCGATTCGATCTCGGCCTGGACGTCCGCGAGTTCGGCTTCCTTCTCGCCGATCTCGCCTTTGACCGACGCCTTCTCGACTTTCAGCTCGCGGATCTCGTCGTCGAGTTCGTCGATCGTCTCCGACTTCCGGTCGAGTTCGACGAACGCCTTGCGGCGCTCGTTCTCGGCCGTCTCGACGCGCTCTTCCTGGTTCTCGATCTCGGTTTCGAGACGCGAGATCTCGCCTTTGACCTCCTCGATCTCGCTTTTGATCCGGAGCTGTTCGTCCTCGCCGGTGCGTTCGATCTCGCGGTTCAGCTCCTCCAGGTCGTCCTCCAGGCGCGTGACCTTGCCCTGGCGCCTGTCGAGTTCCTCGCGGGCCTCGGCGAGGTCCTCCTCGGCGGTTTCGAGGCGGTTCTCGGTCCGGGCGAGCGTCTCGCGTTTGTCTTCGAGTTCTGCGGCCCGGAGGTAGCCCTCGTACTCGCCTTTCTCGTCGCGGAGCTCCTGGTACTCCAGGGCGGTCTCGCGTTCGTCCTCTAGCTGTTCGAGGCGCCCCTCCTTCTCCTCGATCCGAAGGTCGGCCTCCTCGATGCGCTCTCTGACGGCGTCGAGTTCCTCGGCGGCGTCCTCCTTCTTGGCGTCGAACTCGGCGACGCCGGCGATCTCGTCGATGATCTCCCGGCGCCGGTAGGCGGTCATGTTGATGATCTCGGTGACGTCGCCCTGCATCACGACGTTGTACCCCTCCGGGGTGACCCCGGCCTGGGCCAGCAGATCCTGGATGTCCGAGAGGTTCACCGAGCGCTCGTTCAGGTAGTAGTAGGAGTAGTAGTTGTCGTCGGTCTCCTTGACCCGCCGCCTGATCGTGATCTCGTCGACGTCGCCGACGGCGTCGGTTCCGGCGGCGTTCTCGACCTGCGACCGGTCGAGGGTCCGGTCCTCGTTGTCAAGCACCACCGTCACCGACGCCTCGCGGGGGCCACCGACCCGCTCGCCGTCGTCGTGGCCGGGGTTGTAGATGAGGTCGGTCAGCTTCTCGGCGCGGATCCCGCGGGTACGGGCTAACCCGAGGGCGAACAGGACGCCGTCGATGATGTTCGACTTGCCCGAGCCGTTCGGCCCGGTAACCACCGTAAAGTCCTCGTAGAACGGGATTCGAGTCTTGCGCCCGAAGCTTTTGAAGTTGTCGAGGACGAGCTCTTTGATATGCATGGGTTGCTCGCGTGGGTGGTCGCGAGCGGCCTACGCGACGATGATGTCGCCGTCGTCGGCTCCCGACCCTCCCTCGTCGTCTCCGTCCTCGGTCCCCGAGGATTTAGCCTCTTCGTCCGCCGCGTCGGCCGACGGCTCGGTCCCGTCGACCGTCACCGGCCCGTCGCCGACGAGTTCGGCGCCGGTGTCGCCAGGCGGCGTCGGGTCCGCCGTGGCCGTCGACCGATCGGGCTCGCTCTCGGCGTCCTCTAGCTGTTTGACTCGCTCCTTGGTCTCGACGAGCTCCTCGGTCAGGGCGTTGACCGTCGCACGGAGCTCGGCGACCTGCGTTTCGAGATCCTCCACCCGGTTTCCCATGCGCCAAGGGGTGGGCGCCGTCCGTATAAACTTACGTCAGACATGTCAAGACATTCTGATAGGAGCGGGAAACGCGACGGCAGGGGCGCCGCGTGTCTCAGAGCGCGACGAACAGATCCGTCGCGTACATCACGGCGAGACCGCCGAGGAAGGCAAGGATGGCCCCCGCGGAGACACCGGCGTCGGTCGCGATCATCCCGCGGAGTTCCCAGACGACCTGGAGGATGGCGCCGACGCCGACCGCCAGGAAGAGCGCCCCCAGCGTCGGCGTGAACGCGAGGGCACCGATCCACCCGCCGACGATCACGGGCGCACCCGCAACCAGGCCCAGGCCGACGAACTGCCGGAGCCGGGGGCGCTCGCCGTCGGCGAGCGGGGCGATCACCGCCGGCCCCTCCGTGACGTTGTGGAGCATAAAGCCCAGCACCAGGAAGGCCCCGAGCGAGACGCGGCCGAGGGCGAAGGAACTGCCGATGGCGAGCCCCTCCGCGAGGTTGTGCAGGCCGATGCCGACAGCGACTAGCCAGGCCACCCAGAGCCCGCCAGTCGCACGTTCGTCGCCGGCCGCGGCGCGTCCGCGACGCCACGCGCTCACCGACTGGACGAGCAGGAGCGACCCGACCACGCCGACGACGACGAGGATCGGCCCCTCGTAGTAGCCGGGCACCGATTCGGCGAGTTCGAGCGCCTCGACGCCCGCGTCGACGGCGAGGAAGGCGAGTACGCCCGCCGAGAACGCAAGCACCGCGTTCAGCGACGACCGCCGCATCGACTGGATGAACGGGAACCAGAGCATCCCGAGTGCGACCGGGATCACGCCGACGAAGACGCCCACGACCGCGAGCGTCCACAGGAGGCCGGCGGTGAGTCCGGGCGAGGTTGCCGGCGCGACGACGGTGTGGCCGATCGTCGTCCCGTCGGCGAGGACGAGCGCCGTCTCCAGGTCCCAGCCGGGGTTCCAGTGGTACGGAACCGCCACCTGCGCCGACTGTCCGGGTGCGAGGGTGGCGTCGCCGCCGGCACCCCTGACCTGGAAGTCCCAGTAGGCGTCGTCGACGAGCACCTGCGAGACGGTGACGGCGTCAGGGCCATTGTTGGTCACGTGCAGGACGAGCGTCCCCTCGCCGGGGAGCGTGGCGTGCGAGACGGTGACGTCCGGGAGCGCGCCGCCGCCGGTGTCGAGTGCCGCGAGCGGGGCGGTGACGACGAACGCCGCCGCCAGGACCCCGAGCAGCACGAGCGGCAGCAGGGCCGCGGCCCAGCGCGGCAGCCCCAGGGGCCGGTCCGTCGCGGTCGTTTCGGGGGTGGCGTCGGCCATCTACACCACCTCGAAGAAGCTCATCCAGCCGAGTTCGGCGAACTCCGACTGGTGGGCGTGGAACATGTACAGTCCCGGCTCGTGGTCGGAGTAGTCGAGTTCGATGATCCCGCGCTGGGCCTGGCACTGCATCACGGTGTCGACGGTCCGGTGGGTCGGCGTCAGGGTCGTCCCGTGGTCGTAGTAATCGAAGAACTGCGAGTGGGTGTGAAAGGAGTTGATGGGGTCGAACTCGATGGCGTTGACCAGGTACACCCGGACCGGGCGCTGTCCGTCGACCTGGATCGGCCGCTTGGTCTCGCCCGCCGCCCAGTCGCCTTTCCCGTCGGTGTCGCCGACGCCGTAGGCAAAGGCGCGGGTGTTGACGGCGTACACCTCGTTGTCGCCGTCGAAGTTCGTGTCGAAGCCGTTCATCACCATCACCAGTTCGTCGGCGTCGCCGTCGTCGTACTCGTGGTTGCGCGACCGGGCGCGGGCGACCAGTTCCTCGCGGAACTCGTCGGTCATCGGCCCCTCGCTGGCCGTGTATGCCCGGGGGTTCTCGCGGACGCGCTCGGGGTCCGGGTCGACGATCAGCGCCCCGTAGAGGCCGCGGTGGATGTGTTCTTTCAGCGGGAGCGAGTGGCAGTGATAGAAGTGGACGCCGGCCGGCTGGGCGATCCACTCGTAAGTGAACGACTCGCCCTGGTCCAGCACCCCTGGGCCGTTCGTCGGGACCCCGTCCATCGCCGGGTTGAGGTTCCTGAGATGGGGGTGGATCGTGTGGGCGTGGCGGCCGGCGTTCAGGAAGTTCACCCTGACCAAGTCGCCCTCGACGGCCCGGAGCGTGGGCCCGGGAACCTGGCCGTTGTAGGCCCAGGCCTCGAACTCGACGCCGGGCGCGATGGCGATCGTCGTGTCGACGGCGACGAGGTCGAACTCCCGGACCGTCCGGCCGTCTTCCTCGTAGACGCGCTGCTCGACCGTCGACTGCCCGTCCCGGCCCGTGTTGAACTGCCGGAGGTAAGCGTGGGGGTCGAAGTTGCGGTCGGCGTACTCGCCGACGGCGCCGAAGTTGCCGTGGGTGCCGTGATCCTCCTCCTCGTGGTCGCCGCCGGCGTACTGAGCCTCCGTCCCACCACCGACGCCGGCGAGCCCCGCGCCCCCGGCGACGCCGACGGCGCCGAGCACCGCGCGTCGCGTCACGCCGGCGTCGCCGCCGAGCCCCGAGACGAGGCGTGATTCGAGCGCCGCCGTGAGGCGGCCGGCCGCGCCGTAGTCGTGGGACGTCATCGAATCCTCGCCCCGACGCCCGGTCGTTCTACGCGTGATTTAGATTCCTGCATGACTCTAGATTAGACACCTCTAATAATAGTGTTTCGACCGCTCAACAACGGTCGGCGGGACCGGTCCCGTTAGCCTTTAGCCCGCCGGCGTCGAAGCGCGGGCCGATGACTGCACAAGCGCTCGCGGAGCGCGACCTCGCGGCCGTGATCGGGCTGGAGGTCCACGTCCAGCTCGAAACCGCGACGAAGATCTTCTGTGGCTGTTCGACGACGCCCGAGGGCGAGGAGGAACCCAACAGCCGGACGTGTCCGGTGTGTCTCGGCCTACCGGGGGCGCTGCCGGTGCTCAACGAGGCCGCGGTCGAGGCCGCGGTGAAAGTCGGGAAGGCTCTCGACGCCGACATCCCCGAGGAGACCCGCTTCCACCGCAAGAACTACTACTACCCCGACCTGCCGAAGAACTTCCAGATCACCCAGTACGACGCCCCGATCTGCCAGGACGGCTCCCTCGACGTGGAGATCGAAAACGACCGCCGCGAGATCGCCGTCCGCCGCGCCCACCTGGAGGAGGATCCCGGGAGCCTCCAGCACAAGGGCGGCAACATCGACACCGCCGACTACACGCTCGTCGACTACAACCGCGCGGGCACGCCGCTGATGGAGATCGTCACCGAACCAGACTTCCGGTCGCCCGCGGAGGTGCGGGCCTTCCTCGCGAAACTGGAGGAGGTCCTGGAGTACCTCGGCGTCTTCGAGGCGACGCGGGACGGCTCGCTCCGGATCGACGCGAACATCTCGATGGTGCCGGAGGCCGACGTCGACGGCGACGGCGTTGTCGACGAATCGACCCTGAAGAACGCCAACCGGACCGAGGTGAAGAACATCTCCAGCCACAAGGGCGCCGAGAAGGCGCTGTCCTACGAGGTCACCCGCCAGCGAAACGCCATCCAGCGGGGCCGGGCCGTCGAACAGGAGACCCGCCACTGGGACGAATCCAGGGGAATCACCGTCTCGATGCGCTCGAAGGAGGAGGAGAAGGATTATCGGTACTTCCGCGAGGCCGACCTCCCGCCGCTGCAGGTCGCCGGCTGGAAGGAGAAAATCGACATCCCCGAACTGCCCGACGCCCGCCGGGAGCGCTTCCGCGAGGAGTACGGCCTCGACGCCGAGTCGGCGTCGAAGCTCACCTCGACCAAGGAGGTCGCTGACTTCTTCGAGGAGGTTGCCGCCGAGTACGACGCCGACCTCGCGGCCACCTGGGTCGCCGACGACCTGCTGGGCGAACTCAACTACCGCGACATGGCGATCACCGACGTCGCCGACCGCCTGGACGAGGTCACCCGGTTGATCGACCTGGTCGCGAGCGACGAAATCACCGCGAAAAACGCCCGCGAGACGGTGCTGCGCGGGATGCTCGACGACGGCGACGACCCCGACACCATCGTCGAGCGCGAGGGGCTCGGCAAGACCGACGACGACGCCGTCGAGACCTTCGTCGCGGAGGCCATCGCGGAGAACCCCGACGCCGTCGAGGACTACCACGCCGGCGAGGACGGCGCGCTGAACTTCCTGGTCGGACAGGTCATGGGGAAGTCCGGCGGGAGCGCCGACCCCGGGACGGTGAACGAACTGCTGCGAGAGCAACTGGACGCGGACTGATCACGCGTCGGCGACGCCTGCCGGCGCCGGTCGGCCGCCTCGATAGTTTCCTTCGTTACTCGACCAGGACCGACAGCGCCTGCCGGAGCGTGTGCCCCAGATAGCCAATGAGCCCCGGGACGAACACCGACGCGTGGACCATCGGTCCGTAGTCGACGGCGGGTTTCGTGACCAGAAAGAGCCCGTAGATGGCGAGCGAGACGACCGCCCAGATGACGGTGATCACAAGAAACGGTACGGTGTCCCGTGCGGCGGTGGCAGGCCCGCTTCGAGCAGTAGCCATGGTGACGGTTGCTAGCTGCGATCGATAAAATGCCGGCGGTTACCGGACTCGAACCCCAGCTTTTTACATCACCTGTGTGCAGTGGCCCACGTGAGCACACCTCCTGACACTTCCCTGGAAGCCGAACGGTTCGACGAGTTCGTCGAGTTAGCCGTGGACGGCCGGCCGATACTGCGGGTCGAGGTCCTCTCGGAGCTGAAGACGTCGGACCTCGACGATGCCGTCCTAGCGAGTTACATCAACGAGATGGGGCAAGCGATCGAGGAGGATCTGGAGGACGACCACGACGAGATCCTTGACGAACTCGACCCCGAGGTGCTGCTGTACGATTCCGACGAGGAAGATTGGGCGGAGATCGATATCTGATCGGCGCGTAGGTCGCGGTCCGGGGCAGGGCGTCGGCTCCGACGATTCCCGGGCGACGCCCTGAACACTTTTTTCGGTTCGGTCGAACGTCACCCCATGGAGTTCGACTTCACCCGTGCCGTCGGGCCGCTCGTGTTGATCGTCGTCGTCGCCACCGTGGCGCTCACTTCGGTGATGATGCCGTCCACGGTGTTCATGATGGTGCTCCCCTCGATGATCGTCTTCTCGGTCGTCGCCTTCTTCCTCGGGATGAAACACGGCCAGTTCCGCGCGACGCCGTAGGCGTCCCGTCACGGGTCGCCGGTGGAGGTACGCTTTTGGGGCCGCCCCCGGAGAGACGACCATGGCCAGGTCCCTCCGCGACGACGTGCCCGACTGGGTGCTCGCCGCCGTCGCCGTCGTCCTCGTGCTGACATTCGTCTACGCAGTGGTGATCGCCGCGCAGATCCTGCTGTGGTTCTACCTCGCAGTCGTCGTCGGTGGCGGTCTCGTCCTGCTCTGGCTCCTCTGGCGGTTCGTCGTCGCACACGAGCGGATCGCGGCAGCGCTAGAGGGCGACGAAACTGGCGGCGGCGGCGGCGACGACGCGGCCGCGACCGACGATACGGCCGCGACTGGCGATACGGCCGCGACTGACGACCCAGCCAGCGCCCCCGAGACCGACGACACACCCTGAGCGCGGGCGCCCGCGCCGGTCACCCCCCGCTGGCCGACCAGCGCGGCGGGCTGTTGTACTCCCACCGGTCGAGGGCAGCCAGCAGCGACCGCCGGATGATCTCCGACGATCCGAGCACGCGTGCGAGCGTCCGCGGCCGGCGGACGATCCGCGAGGCCACCGAAAGCGGCTCCCGGGTCACCGCCTCGACGGTGAGGCCGTCGATCGAGCGGGCGACGGACGCCAGCAGATCCGGATCCTCCGTGGTCTCCCAGACGGCGCGCATCGCCGCCGCGAGCACGTACTCTGACTTCTGGCGGCCGTACAGCCGGTCCGGATACTCCTCGCCTCGTCCCTGTTCGAGCAGGGCGGCCAGGAGGTACGACGACCGGATCGCCTGGCAGATTCCCTCGCCCTGGTAGCGGTTGGCGACGCCGGCGGCGTCGCCGACGAGGTAGACGCCGGATTCGGGGGTGGCCAGGTCGGGGTCGAGGCTCGGACCACGCGGGATGGTGTAGAACTCGATGGCGTCCCGGTCGGGCCGCGGGACGCCCGCGCGGTCGCAGGCGGCCCACAGTTCCGCCACGTAGTCGTCCGGCCGGTGCTCGCCGGCCCAGCCGATCCCCACGTTCGCTCGCGAGTCGCTCTTCGGGAAGACCCAGAAGTAGCCCACGTACCCCTCGAAGAGGATCCGCGGCCGGCGACGGTACTCCCCGAAGTCGCCGCGAACGTCGGCGTTGAGCGCCACGATGTCGCCGGTGTAGGCGTCGGTCCGGTCCCGAGCCTTGCTCCACAGCGACGGTTGCCCGGTCGCGTCGACGACGTAATCGAACTCCCGGACACAGTCCCGGAACCGCGAGACGGTGACGTTTTCGCCCGCGCGCACCGCGACGCTGTCGTCGGCGGCGAGGCGCTCGGCCCAGCGTCGCTCGACGACGTCCCGGTCGGTGACGTAGCCGTGGTCGACGCCGACGTGGGCCCTCGCGAGCGGGTCGGCGTCGGGCGCGCGGTCGGTCGAGGCGAAAATGGACACGTCGAAGCCCTCGACCCGGTTACGAAAGCCGTTCTCCGGCGTCGACTCCAGGGGCACCAGGCGGGCGTCGTTGATCGCCTCGCCGCAGTTGACCCGCTTGTCGTCGTAGGTCTGGCGTTCGAACAGCGTCACGTCGGCGAACTCCCGGAGACGTTCGGCGGCCGCCAGCCCCGCGACCGCGCCGCCGAGCACCGCAACCGTGGGCCTGCTCACCTGCGATCACCGCGGGCCGTCCGCAGTCGCGTCGCGTCGTCTCCCAGCATATCTCCCCGTCAGCCGACAGACCGAGGTAAGCGTTTGCTAGCCGGCGGATCTCTCGACAGTCCGGGCGGCCGTCCGCCGTCCGGTGGCAGCGACAGCAACGGGGCAGCCGGCGCCCGGCTTCCGGAACGACCTTACCCGCCCCGGCCGAGGTGTCAGGTATGACACTCCGAGTCCGCGAGGTCGCGGAGCTCTCGCCGGCCGAGCGCGACGGCTTCTTCCGCCGCGACGCCGGGATCGAGGCGGTCCGCGACGACGTCCGGGAGATCGTCGAGCGGGTCCGCGAGGAGGGCGACGTGGCGATCCGGGAGTTCGCCGCCGACTTCGACGGGGTCGAGGTCGGCAACCTCGACGTGACCGACGACGCCGAGCGCGCCTACGAGGAAATCGACGACGACCTCCGGACGGCTATCGACGCCGCCGTCGACAACGTCCGGACGTTCCACGAGCGCCAGGCGCCGACCGACTGGCGCGACGACTTCGACGGGCGGGAACTCGGCCGTCGCTTCCGGCCGCTCGACCGCGTCGGGGTGTACGCCCCGGGCGGCACCGCCGCCTACCCCTCCAGCGCGATCATGGGCGTGGTGCCGGCGACGGTCGCGGGCGTCGACCACGTCGTCGTCGCCACGCCGCCGGCCGAACAGATCAACCCTGCGACGCTTGCGGCGATCCACGCTGCCGGCGCCGACGAGGTGTACCAGGTCGGCGGCGCACAGGCCGTCGCCGCGCTCGCGTACGGCAGCGAGTCGGTGACGAGCGTCCAGAAGGTGGTCGGTCCCGGCAACCGGTGGGTGACCGCCGCCAAGGCCGAGGTCCGGGGCGACGTCGACATCGACTTCCTCGCCGGGCCGAGCGAACTGCTCGCCCTGGTCGACGAGGCCGCCGACCCCGACGCCGTCGCCGCCGACCTGGTGGCACAGGCCGAACACGACGAGAACGCCTCGGTCGTCTGCGTGACCGACGACCGGGCGACCGCTGAAGCGGTCGTCGAGGCGGTCGAGGCCCAGGTTCCGGACCGCGAGCGCGCCGACGTGATCCGGGGGGCACTCGACAACGACGCCTCGGGGGTGCTCCTGGCGCGGTCGATGTCCGAGGCCATCCTGTTCGCAGAGGAGTACGCCGCCGAACACCTCTCGATCCAGGCCGAGGACGACGAGGCGCTGCTGGACCGGATCGACTCGGCCGGCAGCGTCTTCCTCGGGCCGTACTCACCGGTGGCCGCCGGCGACTACGCCGCCGGCCCGAACCACGTCCTCCCCACCAACGGCGGGGCGCGCCGGTACGGCGGGCTCTCGGTCGAGGAGTTCGTCCGGTCGACGACGGTCCAGCGACTCGACCGGGACGCCCTCTCTGACCTGGCAGACACGGTGATCACACTCGCGGAGGCCGAAGGCCTCGAAGCCCACGCCGAGAGCGTCCGCCGGCGGTTCGACGGCGACGACGGCGATTGACTGCAACGACGGCGACGACTGACTGTGACGGCGGCGGCTGACTGCGACACTGGCGACTGACGGCGACACTGGCGACTGACGGCGACACCGGCGACTGACGGCGACTGACGGCGACACCGGCACCGACGGACCGCGACGGCGGCGCCGCCGACCGACGACCCCCCGGCGTCAACGTTAACAACGTCACCCCCCAACATGTTCTCATGAGCACGGGCACCGCCGGCGCGGAGAGCGAAGAGGTAGTGAGCGTCACGCCCGACGCCGCCGAGGAGGCTGTCGGCCTGCTGGAGGGCGAGGGGCTGGACACCGACGTGAGCGGCCTCCGGCTGTTCGTCCAGCAGGGAGGCTGTGCGGGGCTGTCCTACGGAATGCGCTTCGACGACGAACCCGAGGAGGACGACACCATCGTCGAACAGCACGGGCTCCGGGTGTTCGTCGACCCGGCGAGCATGCGCTACATCTCCGGCAGCAGGCTCGAATTCGAGGGCGGACTCCAGGGCGCGGGGTTCACCGTCGAGAACCCGAACGTCGTCTCGGAGTGTGGCTGTGGCGAGTCGTTCCGGACCTGACGGCCGCTCGCCCGGACCAGCCCTGCTTCGCCTTTTCGCCCGCCAGTCTCGTCTGTCCACCGACCGGAGTCGGCACATCTAACCCGAACGGCGTTCTTCTCCATACATGAACCTGGAGGCACACGCGAGCGCCGGGGACGGCACGCTGTACGTCGACCGCGCCGACGCCGAGCGCGGGGCGAAGGGTCCGTTCTACGTCGTCTACGCCGACCCGGACGCCGACTCGCGGTGGGGATACTTCTGTAGCAACTGCGACACCGTCGACACCGCGATGGACACCATGGGGCGCATCGAGTGCAACGGCTGTGGCAACGTCAGGAAACCCGACGAGTGGGACGCGGCCCACGAGTGACGCGGCGGTCCCGACGGCTGTTCCGCCGACGGCGGCGACTAGGAACCGGCGCGTACCCGTACTGAGCGTCGTGTAATCGGCTGTGGCAATCTTTATCATGGTGCGTGCCGTACGTCCTCGCACATGGCCCCTGTTACCATGCCACCTGTGGAAGAGGCTCGGTCGATCTTTCAGCGTCTCGGCTACTCCGTTTCGGGGCACGGAACCGAGATGCGCGCCGAACGGAAGTGGCGAACCGTCCACGTGACGGCCGTGGCCTCGGAGGACGAGGTCGAGAGCCGGCGCGTCGTAACGGATGGCGGCCGCGAGGGCGGCCACGACCTCCGCTGTTTCGTCACGTGGAAGGAGTATACAGGGGCGCTCGCAGACCGATTGCGGACTGCGGAGACCCACTTCGAGTGGGCGATCATCGGAGTCGGGGACGGCGAGGGCTACGAGGTCGTCGGCGCCACGTAGCTGATTCCCCGGCAGGTGTGGATCACCCCCAGACGAGCGACTGCGCCCGCCGGCGACGCGACGGCCAGCGACGGGGGCGGCGTCTCGATCGATCCGCCACGGCAGCGAGCGCGGCGCTTATGCCGATCGCTCCCGGAGGAGAGACATGTTCGTCGGACACGGCCTGCTGGCGTTCGCCGTGGTCGGCTGGGTGGCCGGCCGCCGCCGGCCGGTCCACGAGGCGCTCGCGCTCGCGGCTCTCGCGGCCGCGTTCGCGACGCTCCCGGACCTGGACATGCTGTACGCGCCCGTCGGCGCCCTCACCGCCGAGGCGTCCTCGCCCGTGGGGGTCGCGGAGTCGTTCTGGGCCACCGGCAACCGGGTCCATCGCTCGGTGACTCACTCGGTGCTGCTGGCGCCGGCGCTGGCCGTCGCCGGCGCCACCTGGCTGGCCGCGCGGCGGAAGACGGCCAGCCGTCGACGCCGGACGGCCGCGGCCCTCGCCGGCGGGATCGTCGTGGCGCTGACGGCGGTCGCGACGGCCGCGAGCGGGTGGCTCGGCGGGGTCGTGCTGGCGGCGTGTGGCGTCGGCGCCCTCGGGATCGCCGACCTCGCGGCGCGATACACCGGCGTCCGACCGGCGGAACTGTTCGCCGTGGCGCTGTTCGGCCTGGTCAGCCACCCGTTCGGTGATCTGCTCACCGGCGAGCCGCCGGCCCTGCTCTACCCCCTCGCGATCGACGTGATTCCAGAGCGGGTGGTGCTATCGGGCGATCCGACCGTCCACCTGCTCGGCGCTTTCGGCGTCGAACTCGCGGCCCTGTGGCTCGGGTTCGGGGTCGTGCTGTGGCTGCTCGGCGAGCGCCCGACTATCGCGCCGCGGGCGGCCCTGGGGCTGGGGTACGCCGCCAGCGTCCTGCTCATCCCGGCGCCGACGCTGGAGTTGTCGTATCCGTTCGTGTTCTCGGTGCTGGGGGTCGGACTGGTCGCCGCGTTGCCGGTCGGTCGGCCGGCCGATCCGGACGACGACCCTGTCAGGGCCGACCCGGGACTGGGCGGCACGGCCCGGGGGTCAGTCGGCGCGGGGGCCCGGCTCCCGTCGGTCGTGGGCCGGATCGATGCGACGGACAGCGTCGCCACCGCCCTGTCGGCCGTGACGCTTGCGTGGCTCGCCTACGGGCTGGCGTACCTCGCGCTCTGATCGCCCCGGGGTTGCGCGACGGCGAAAGCGGTTTCCGCGGCGACCGCCCAGGGGAGCCATGGAATCGGCCGCCGTGGTGGCGATCGTCGAGGATCAGCGGGTCAACGCCGTCCTCGCCTGGGCGTTCACGCTCTTTCTGGTGGCGGCTGCGGCGGCCGCTGCGTGGCGCGGTCACCTCCTCTGGGCTGGCTTTGCCGGGACCGTCGCTGTCCTGGGGTTACTGCCGGCCGTCGCGTACGGGGGGCCGCAGGTGATGTTGCCCTGGGAAGTGCTCGCGCTGGCGGCCGCGCCCGTCGTCGGACGGACGTTCGTCGTCGGGCAGGTCGTCGGCGGGATCACCCTGACGGGACGGGTCACCACCCACCTCGCCGTCGCGGCGGTCGCGCTGATCGTCGCGGTCGAACTCGACCTGTTCACCCCGGTCCGGATGACCCGCTCGTTCGCGGTGGCCTTCGTCGCCGTCGCGACCACCGCGACGGCGGGAGTCTGGGCGGTCGCGCAGTGGGCCTCCGACCTCCACCTGGGAACGACGTTCCTGCTCGACGGGCGTCCCGAAGCCGTCGTCGAACGGGCGGTGATGCTGGACTTCGTCGCGGCGACGGTCGTCGGACTCCTCGCGGGGCTGCTGTTCGAGTGGTACTTCCGCCGGCGCGCACACGCCGACGACCGCCTGCCGGTCGACGTGCGGGCACAACTGCGCGAGGAGGCCAAACGCGAGGTCGCCCGCCAGGACGCCGACCGAGACGAGGTGGCCCGCCCGTGAGAGTCAGGGATCGGCTCGGGATCGGCCCCCGGAGCCAGCGCCGGCTCTCGCGTGCGATGCAGGTCCTGCTGGTCGTCGTCGTCGCCGTCGGGTTGTACGGCGGCGACGCGGGCGTCGTCGCCAACGGGGCGGCCTCGCTCGCGATCACGTTCCTGCCGGCCGCGCTCGAACGCGACGCGGGGATTCCGATGGACTCCGGCGTTACCCTCTGGATCACCACCGCGGTGTTTCTCCACGCGCTCGGCACCCTGGCGCTCCCGGGGGCGGAACTCAGCATCTACCGCAGCGTCGGGTGGTGGAACCACCTGACCCACGCGCTGTCGTCCTCGGTGGTGGCCGCGGGCGGCTACGCCACGATCCGGGCCATCGACGTCCACGTCGAGGGCGTCTCGGTGCCCCATCGAGTCATGTTCGTCTTCATCCTGCTGTTCGTCCTCGCGTTCGGCGTGCTCTGGGAGGTGTTCGAGTTCGCGCTCGGTGAACTGGCTGCCGCGACCGGCACCCGGACGGTGCTCACCCAGTACGGCCTGGCCGACACCATGCTCGATCTGGTGTTCGACGCCCTCGGCGGCCTGGCGGTGGCCGCCGGGGGCCACGTCTACCTCTCGGACGTGGTCGACGGCCTCGTCGACCGTCTCGGCGGTCGCTGAGAGCGGCTGAACCGGGGTCGACGACGGAGGTGTTCCCCCAGAGTGTTGGCTCGTCGATAGGTATTTCAGCTTGCTCGACCGACTTCCCCCATGAACGAGGCCCCTCCCGAGGAGGTGTTCGAAACAGTCGCCCGCCGGTGGGAACTCCTCGATTTACTCTCGACTGGTCCGACGGACAAGGAGACGATGGTCGAGGCACTCGCAGTGTCGCGCTCGACGGTCAACCGGGCGGTGATCGAACTCGACGAACTGTCCCTGATCCGGCGGAGCGACCACGGGTACGAGACGACGGCGCTCGGGAGTGCAGCGCTCCGGATCTACCGGTTCACGGTCGAGGCACTGGAGGGACTGTTCGCGGCCGCGCCCGTGGTTCAGGAGTTCCCGCGGTGGTTCCAGCCGTCGGCCGGGCTGTATCCGGAGAGCACCGCCGTGCTCGCCGACGAGGACCGACACCGGCCGATTCGGCGGCTCGTCGAGACGCTGACGGGCGCCGTCCGGGTCCGAGGCGTCCACGGTCCGGCCCGGTTCGACCTCCCGGCCGAGGTCCGCGAGTGGCTGCTCGGCGCCGACACCGAGGCGGACCTGGTGTTCAGCGAGGCCGCGGCGGAGTTTCTGGAGGCGTACCACCTCCCCGACCTCCGCGGGGCCATCGAGGACGGCGGGCTCACGATCGAGGTCGTCGACGAGACCTTCCCGCTCACCGTGCTGGTCGTCGAGGGCCCCGACTGGACCGAGGTCGCGGTGGCGGTTTCGGCCGATGGAACCGTCTCAGGCGTGTTGCTCAACGATCGCCCGGAGGCCGTCGCGTGGGCCGAGTCGTTCGTCGAGGCCTACGGGGACCGGGCGGTCGCCACCCCGGCCTTCGACTCGCTGGATTGACCGACGGGCGCCTCGTCGACGGCGCGACCACGCCCGACGGCGCAGTTGCGGCCCCCGCCTTTTTGTCGCCACCGCGTCAATTATCGCCCGCCATGGTGTACAAGAAGATCACCCTGATCGGCCGGAGTACCGAGAGTTTCGACGACGCCGTCGACGACGCCGTCGACCGCGCCGAGGAGACGCTGGACAACGTGAAGTGGATCGAGGTCGAGGAGATGGGCGTCGAGGTAGCCAGCGTCGAGAACCGGGAGTACCAGTCCGAGGTCGTGGTCGCCTTCGAACTCGAGGACTGACCGACGCCGCGGACGGTCCCGGGTCGACCGGCGCGGCGAACAGTCCAGCACGCCGTCGTGGATAGTTACGGGTCCTCACACCGGCGCTGCAGGGACCGAGATCCCCGGGGGCAACCCCGTCGGCCTCAATGAAAACGTTCAGGCGGCGGGCCGCGTAGAGTACACCGATGACCCGCGTCGTGGTCCCCGTTCGGTATCCGCTCAGTCGACACTCGAAGGCGACCCTCCGCGAAGCGATATCGCTCGTCGCCGAGGAGGACGGCGAACTCACGGTGCTCCACGTCGACCTCTACCAGAACGGTCACAACGTCACCCGGACGGAACTCAAACGCGCCGTCGAGTCGGAGTTCGGTCCGCTCGACCGGGCGCGGTACGTGGTCCGGCGTGGCTTTCTCGTCGAGGAGACGATCCTCGACGAAGTCGTCGGGAGCGACGCCGACATCGTCGTCATCGGGGCGAAACAGGTGAGCCGCTGGCGCGGGATGCTCCGGCGGATCCTCGACGACCCGGACGTCGAGTCGTTCCTGCGCGAGAAACTCGACTGCGACCTGGTGACCGTCAGGGACCCGTAGCGACCCGCCGATTGCGGCGGGTCCCGCACCTCACGACGATCCGTCCGGTGGTGACGACCCGTCCGAAGGCGGCGACGATCCGTCCGGAGACGCTGGGAAGGATTCATCCGAGGGTGATCGCCTGGGGCCACCTCCCGACCACGAATCGTCGGCGCCGACCGAGACCCGGGCGCGCCCGCTGGTGTCGTCGAAGACGAGGTGCTGGTGTGGGTAGGCGAACTCGACGTCGGCGTCGGCGCTCGCGAGCAGTTCCCCCAGCCGCACCTGGACGGCCGACTGGACCGAGCCTATCTTGTAGGGCTTTTTGGCCCAGTAGCGGAGGTCGAGCAGGACCCCATGGTCGGCGTAGGACTCGATGTAACAGGTGGGGCCGGCGGGGTAGCGCGCGCTGCCGATCCGGATGTCCGGCCCGCCCTCGATGACGACGTCGACGTCCGCGGCGGCGCGTTCGATGATCGACCGTGCGGCGGCGACGTCGGACTCGTAGGTGACGAGCACGTTCAGCGAGAGTCGCGTGCGCTCGTCCTCGGCGGAGTAGTTCGTGACGTCGCGCTCGCGGATCGACCCGTTCGGGATGACGAGGAAGGTGTTTTCGAGCGTGAAGATCTTCGTGTACCGGATGTTGACGTCGTCGACGAACCCGCGGGTGCCGTCGTCGAGTTCGATCATGTCGCCGATCTCGTAGGGCTGGTCTGCCAGCAGGAAGATGCCGTTGACGACGCTCCCGACGATCGGTGCGAGGACGATACCGAGCACCGCAGAGAAGACGGTGACCGACAGCACGACGTTGCCGAGTTCGAAGCCGACGATCCGGGCCCCGAGCAGCCCCGCGAAGGCGACGACGCCGAACTGGACGAGCCGCAGGACGGTCTGGGCGACGCTCTGTCGGGGGAAACGGCGGGCGACCGGCCGACCGAGCAGTCGGACGACGTACTTCGAGAGGTAGGCGCCCGCGAGTACGACCACGAGGACGGTGATCAGCTCCCAGCCGGGGAACAGTATCCAGTCGGGCACCAGGCCCGGGGCGGGACTCCCCCCGACGCCGCTGCCCGAAGTCGTCGTCTGTGGCGGTCCCGTGCCCCGGAGCATGCCCGAACCCACTCGCGGCCCGGCAAAAACGTTTCCGTGGATACAGACGGCGGCCCGTCGGGTCCCCTCGCCGCCGGGAGCGCAGCACCCGGCGACAGGTACCCGGCTTCGAAACTCCATGCAACTCACACAGTAGTAAATCATATCCCCGAGGCGGTCGAGGGGGTGGTATGGTCGACGACCTGCGACTGACGATGGAGCGCGTCGGGGAGCGGTTCAACCTCGGCGAGTACGAGATCGAGGCGTATCTGGCCGTGTTGGAGCACGGCCAGCTCACCGCGAGCGACATCGCGGATCGAACTGACATCCCACAGCCGCGCGTCTACGACACCGTCCGGAGCCTCTCGGACCGCGGGCTGGTGGAACTCCGGGAGTCACGGCCGATGCAGATCGTCGCGGTCGACCCGGAGGACGCCTTCGGCAACATCCAGACCTCGCTGACTGAACTCGTCACCGAGCTAGAGGCCCGGTACACGGCGCCGGCGCGGGAGACCGAGGCGGTCACGCTTGTCAAATCCCGGTCGACGATCATCCGGTACGTCGAGGAGATCGTCGAGAGCGCCGACTACGAACTGGTGCTCTCGCTGACCCCCGAGTTGCTGAGCCGGTTCCGGGACGACCTGGCGGCCGCCATCGACGACGGCGTCAGCATCGACCTCCTGGTGACGCCGGCGTCGCGGGCGCCCGACCCCGAGGAGTTCGACTACCTCGACGTGGCGACGGTCGCGCGCGCCCGCCGGGGAATCACGACCCCGATCGTCGCGGTCGCCGACGGCGACTACTCGCTGTACGCCACCCAGGACGCGCTCCGGGACGACCGGGACCGCTACGGGGTCATCTTCAACCGCTCGGCGCTGGGCTTTCTGGTGTCCGGGTACTTCGGGACGATCCTCTGGACGACCGCCGAGACGCTGGCGGCCGACGGCAAGCGCCGACCGTTCCCCCGGCGGTACGCCTCGATCCGCCGCGCCGTCAAGGACATCCGCGAGATCGAGGGCGACTTCTACGCCTCCGTGGCTGGCCGGGACGTCGAGACCGGCGACGCCATCGTCGTCGAGGGCAAGGTCGATTCGGCGACGCTGGGGGCCGGCGAGGAGGTCGCCGCCCTCGTCGTCGAGACCGACGATGGCCCGGTCGAGGTCGGCGGGCTCGTCGCCGCCCTCGAAGACGTCGAGGGCCAGGAGATCCTGCTGGGCCGCGACGGCGTGCCCGATCGCGAGCACCTGATCTGACCGTCCTCACCGCCCACCAGGGGGGAATCGACGGCGCGGTGGGCCAGACGCAACGGCTATAATCTCCCCCCGGCAACGCCAGGGCGAATGGACGGGCGCACCCGCGAGTACCTGCGCGGTCGGTTCAGCGACTACTACCGGCGCGCCGACCTGACGCTCCCGCCGGCCGCAGACGACCGGGAGTGGGGACATATCCCCTGGACCGCCGGCGGGACCACGATGGTCCGCCACCAGTCGCTGCTGTCGATGGGCGACCTCGGCGGGTTCCTGGTCGACGAGGCGCCCCAGCACGTCTACTTCTCGACGGCCTACTGGGACGACCCGGGGGCGCCGACGATGGAGGAGAAGGGGTGGCGCGGCGCCGACCTCGTCTTCGACCTGGACGCCGACCACCTGCCCGGCGTCGACCCCGAGGCGACGGCCTACGCCGACATGCTCGCGGCCTGCAAGGAGGCGCTGCTGGACCTGCTCGATCTGCTCGAGGTCGACTTCGACTTCCGTGACCCGGAGGTGGTGTTCTCCGGCGGGCGTGGCTACCACGTCCACGTGCGCGATCCGGCGGTTCGGGACCTCGACGGCGAGGCCAGACGGGAGATCGTCGACTACCTCCGGGCGGCCGACCTCGACCCCGACGACCTGATCGAGACGCGGGCGACCGGCCCGACGACCCGCCGGGTGCTCAGAACCGAGGGCGGGTGGGGCCGGCGCGTCCACCGGCGGCTGGTCGCCTTCGTCGAGGAGATCCGCGATCTGGACGAGGACGCGGCCCTGGAACGCCTCCAGGAACTGGAGGGCATCGGGGAGGGGCGGGCGACGACGCTGCTGGGCGCGTTCGAGCGTACCCCCGAGGCGATCAGGGAGGGCAACGTCGAGGCCGGCGGCCCCGGGGTGCGGCTGCTCGTGCGCGCGCTGGGCGAGGAGACCTTCGCCGGGGAGAGCGCGCCCATCGACGAACCCGTCACCACCGACACCAGGCGGCTGATCCGCTTTCCGGGGAGCCTCCACGGCGGCACCGGGCTGGTCGTCAGGCGCCTCGACCGCGACGCGGTGGCCGACTTCGACCCGCTCGACGACGCCGTGCCCGAGCGGTTCCGGGGCCGGGACATCCGGATCGAGGTGACCGACCCCGGCAAGGTGAGCGTCGATGGCGACACCTTTACACTCCGGGCGGGAGAGCAAACCGTTCGTGAGAGCGTCGGCGTCTTCCTGATGGCTCGGGGGCGCGCCGAGAAACTCCCGGAACGCTGAGTACCCCCAAACCATGAACCTGGACGAACTGCGGTCGGTCAGACGGACGGAGCGCCAGAAGGACAGCCTCCAGCACCTCCGGGACAGCTTCTACGCCGACGCCGCCGGCTACGTCGAGGAACTCAAAGAACGACGCGAGCGGGCCGCCGAGGAGGCCGACGACCCGTTCTCGGCCCCGGAGGTCGGTCGCCTGACCGACGAGATCGAGACCGCCGAGGAGGTCGTCGAGGCGATCTACGAGCGTCGCGTCGGCAAGGTCGTCAAGCAGGCGAGTTTCGCCGCCGCCGACATGCCGACCGACGACGAGGGGCTGACCCGCGAGGAGCGTCGCCTGTTTCAGGACCTCGTCGACCGCATCAAGGAGAATCGCGGGACCGTCCTCGATATGCTCGCCGGGGAGGTGTCGCCCGAAGCCGTCGAGGGCGCCCCACCCGCGGACGCGATTGACGATCCGACGGGGGAGCGATCGGCCGCCGCGGACGAGTCGTCGGGGTCGCCCGCAGCCCTCGAAGGAGAGTCGACGGGTGACGCGGAGTCGTCGGCCGGGGGCGCCGAGGACGTCCTCGGGACCGCGATGGGCGGCGGCGACGCCACCGACGACCCGGCGGACGATCCGGCACCCTCCATCGGGCAGTCCGACCGGGTCGAGCCCGAGCCGCCGTCGTCGCCGCCCGCGGACCGCGACCGGGCCGAGTCGGGGGCGACGCCGGAGGCTGACGACGCGGCTTCCCAACCGGGTGACGCGACGGGGGACGAACCGACGGCTGCCCCCGCGACGGCGGACACCACGCCGGCCGCGGTGGGAGCCGGCGACGCCGACGACCGCGCGACGCTGCGGATCACCGAGGACGTTGGCCGCATCCTCGGCGTCGACGAGCGCGAGTACGACCTCGCCAGCGAGGACGTCGTCACGCTCCCGGAGACGAACGCGGCCCCGCTGGTCGAGCGCGACGCCGCCGAACGGCTGGACTGACGCGGGCGTCGTCATCTGGGCTCGACGGGCTGACTGCCCGCGAGCGCCGCCGGGGCCGAAACGATGTTGACCCACCCCCGAGTAGGGACGGGTATGCTTGACGCTGGCACCGAGGCTCCGGAGTTCGAGTTGCCCGACCAGAACGGCGATCACGTGTCGCTCTCGGCGTTCCGCGGGGAGTACGTCGTCGTCTACTTCTACCCGCGGGCGGACACGCCGGGCTGTACGACCGAGGCCTGTGGCTTCCGGGACTCCTTCGGGGAGTTCGAGGACGCGGGGATCGAGGTCCTCGGGATCAGCGACGACCCGGTCGACGACCTGGCGGAGTTCGCCGACGACTACGATCTCCCTTTTCACCTGCTGTCCGACGAGGACGGGTCGGTCGCGTCCGCGTACGACTCCTACGGCGAGAAGGAGATGTTCGGCGACGTCTTCGACGGCACCTTTCGGAACACCTACGTCGTGGGACCGGAGGGCGAGGTGGTCCTGGCCTACGAGGGCGTCTCCCCCGAGGGCCACGCCGACGAGGTGCTCGAAGACGTCGCCGCCCTGCGGGACGGCGAGTAAGGAGTCGGTCACCCCGGGACGCCGGGTAGCGACCTAATCGGTCGGGGTCGCCGAATCCGGACGGTACCGGCGGCTGATGGCCTTCCACTTGCCCGTCCGGAACCGGTAGTAGTTGACGACGGCCGGGGCGAGCGACTGGCCGAAGTAGGAGAGATACAGCCCCCACAGCCCGAGCGGCGTCGTCGCCCCGAGGTAGGTCAGCGGGATCGCGAGCCCGAACATCCCGAGCGCACGGCTGTAGAAGGGCCAGCGGGTGTCGCCGGTCGCGTCGAGTGCCCCCGCGTAGGTGCCCCCGACCGCGCGGGCGATCACCGCGATCGAGGCGGCGTACACCAGGCCGACGGCGATCGACACCGTCTCCCCGGCCGGCCCGTCGACGAACAGTTCGACGATCGGCTCGGCGAAGACGAACACGATCGAGGCGGTCACGACGTACGTGAGGACGGCGATGGCCGCGATCTCGTGGCCGTACTCCTCGGCGAGGCTCTCGTCGCCCTCGCCCAGCGACTGTCCGACGAGGCTGCTCGTCGCGAGGCCGAAGCCCCAGCCGGGGGTGTTCATCAGCCCCCAGATGCGGCGGCTGATGACGTAGGCCGCGACCACCTGCTGGCCGAACAGCGCGACGAAGGCCAGCATCGGGAACCGGGCGACCGTCCAGATCCCCCGCCGACCGATCGCCGGCGTGCTGATCCGGACGAGGTCGCGGATCGTCGGGAGGTGGACGTAGGGGCCGGTGGGCGAGACCGTCACCGGGAGGTGGCCGACGACCGGCAGCCGGTAGCCGAGCAGGCCGATCGCGAACAGGACGACGATCACAACGTTCGAGAGGACCGTCCCCAGCGCGGCGCCGACGACGCCCATCCCGAGCCCGAAGATCAGGACCGCGTTGAGAACCACGTTCGCGACCGCGCCGGTCCCGCGCAGCACCATCGGCGTCCAGGAGTCGTCGGCGCCGATGAGGATCCGGCTGCCGATCAGGTTCAGGGCGGCGAAGGGGACGCCGACCGAGATGGTCCGCAGGTACGCCGCGCCGAGTTCGATCGACCGCGGATCGTCGGTGAGCAGCGAGATCAGCGCAGTGGGCATGGCCCACATGGCAGCCGCGACGGCGCCGGCGACGATCACGACGAGCAGGACGCTCGACCGGATCGCCTGCCCGAGTTCGTCGAACGCCTCGGCGCCAAAGCGCTGGGAGACGAGCGCGATGGTCCCGGTCGCGACGCCGCCGCCGACGGTGAAGGTGAACCCCCAGTACGGCGACGCGAACCCGATGCCCGCGATCGCGGCCGGGCCGACCGCGATCCCGACCATGGCGATGTCGACGGCGCTTTTCGACATCCGCGCCACCCCAGTGACGATGCGGGGCCACGCCAGGTCCACGATCCGGGTGACCCGCGTCCGCTCGACCAGCCCCGCGCGTGCGAGTGCCAGGCCCACGACGAGGATGACGAGCTTCACCGGGTTGTACGTTCGAACCACGTCGGTGTCACCCGTTCCTCGGGGGGCGATAAAAGCTCCCGCTTTCGGTCGGCGTGCTGCCCGCTACCGCCCCGAGAGGAGGTCGGCGTCGGGAGTGATCTGGGAACGGAGCGACGGTCCCAGTTACGTTTCGGGGTTCGTGGAAGCCACGTCGCTTCCGGCCTCGGAGACGGTGATGGTGCCGTCGCCGACGACGATCACGTCGTAGCCGTGGTAGGTGAAGCGGAGGCGTCGCTCTGGGGTTCCAGATTCGTCGGACGCCGCGAACAGTGCGTCCAGCGCGTCCGGGTCGACGGCGTCGTACAGCGGCGTCCGGAGTCCCGTCGTGTCGACGCCCTCGCGCTCTGCGACCGCCTCGATCACCCGTTCACTCACCGTTTTCGATCGGTCGCCCGTCGCGTCGGTACCTTCGTGCGCCACGTCGGTCCGCACGGTACCCCCCACGTTAAGTATTCCCCACGATCTTATAGGACAATCAACAAAATAGGTCGGTGCCGAAACGGGGGTCAGGCCGACCGGACCCGCCCCGAAACGACCTTACTGGAACGTTCTGCTCGGTTCGCCCGTGTCGGTGTCGACGTCGTGCTTCTTGAAGCGCTCCTCGATCTTCTCGTAGCGCTCGCGGGTCTCGGAGGTCACCGACGGGGCCACCTCGTCGAGGGCCGCCTCGAAGTGGTCCATGGTGATCCGGACGTTGCCGACCGACTCGGTGACCTCCTCGCGGGAGACCGAGTTGATGAACTCCCGGGAGGCGGCCATCGCGGCCTCGCGGCAGACGGCTTCGACGTCGGCGCCGACGTAGCCCTCGGTCTTCCGGGCCAGGCGGTCGAGGTCGACCCCGTCGGCCAGGGGCTTGTCGCGGGTGTGGACCTCGAAGATCTTGCGCCGGGCGCCCTCGTCGGGCACCGGGACGTGGACGTGGCGGTCCAGGCGCCCGGGCCGGAGCAGGGCCGAGTCGATCAGGTCAGGCCGGTTGGTCGTGGCGACGACCACCACGTCCTCCAGCGATTCGAGGCCGTCGAGCTCGGTCAGCAGCTGGGAGACGACGCGCTCGGAGACGCCGGAGTCGCCGGTGTTCGACCCGCGCTCGGTGGCGATCGAGTCGATCTCGTCGAAGAAGACGACGGTGGGAGCGTTCTCGCGGGCCTTCTTGAACACCTCGCGGACGCCCTTTTCGGACTCCCCCACGTACTTGTTCAGCAGTTCGGGGCCCTTGATGGAGATGAAGTTCGAGTCGGACTCGTTGGCGACGGCTTTGGCCAGCAGCGTCTTCCCGGTGCCGGGCGGGCCGTACATCAGCACGCCCTTGGCGGCCTCCATGTCCATCTGGGCGAACACCTCGGGGTATTCGAGGGGCCACTGGATGGTCTCGCGCAGGCGCTCTTTGGTGTCGCCCAGGCCGCCGACGTCGTCCCAGACCACGTCGGGTACCTCGACGAACACTTCACGCAGCGCCGAGGGCTCGACGCCTTTCAGCGCCGTCTTGAAGTCCTGCTCGGTGACCTGGAGGCGTTCGAGCACCTCGGCGTCGATCTCGTCGGATTCGAGGTCGAGTTCGGGCCGGATGCGCCGCAGCGCGGTCATCGCGGACTCCTTGGCCAGCGATTCGAGGTCGGCCCCGACGAAGCCGTGGGTGCTCTCGGCGTACTCGTCGAGGTCGATCCCGTCGACCAGGGGCATGTTCCGGGTGTGGACCTGGAGGATCTCCTTGCGGCCGTCCCGGTCGGGGACGCCGATCTCGATCTCGCGGTCGAAGCGGCCGCCCCGGCGGAGCGCGGGGTCGATGGCGTCGACCCGGTTGGTCGCGCCGATGACGACCACCTGCCCGCGGGATTCGAGGCCGTCCATCAGCGACAGCATCTGGGCGACCACGCGGCGCTCGACGTCGCCGCCGGCCTCCTCGCGCTTGGGCGCGATGGAGTCGAGTTCGTCGACGAAGACGATCGCCGGCGCGGACTCCTCGGCCTCCTCGAAGATCTCGCGGAGCTGTTCCTCGCTCTCGCCGTAGTATTTCGACATGATCTCCGGGCCGGAGATCGTGTGGAAGGAGGCGTCGATCTCGTTGGCGACGGCCTTGGCGATCAGCGTCTTCCCGGTGCCGGGCGGGCCGTGAAGCAAGACGCCCTTCGGCGGCTCGATGCCGAGGCGCTTGAACAGTTCGGGGTGGCGCATCGGCAACTCGATCATCTCGCGGACCTGTTCGAGTTCGTCGTCGAGGCCGCCGATGTCCTCGTAGGTGACCGAGGGGGTGTCGGCGTCGTCGGTGCCGGCGCCCTCCTGGATCTGTTCGGCGGGCTGCTGGCTGATCTCGACGTCGGTGGAGTCAGAGATCACGACGGTGCCTGAGGGCTCGGTCGAGGCGATCCGCAGCGGCACCGTCTGGCTCGACGAACTCATGAAGCCAAAGCCCAGCGGCAGGCGGACGGT
>Ga0207719_100277_pt1 | contig 37564 bp, 30 predicted proteins | sample A23P1SouthBayCA_2_FD_187279 | JGI IMG/M metagenome (GOLD analysis project Ga0207719, IMG submission 187279) | Aerobic enrichment media microbial communities from Eden Landing Ponds, California, USA - A23 P3 (3) (SPAdes) | ecosystem: Environmental > Aquatic > Marine > Unclassified | place... | reverse complement strand
AGCTGCATCGAGGACGACAGCCACGTCGTCGGCGTTCTCCGGTGTGACCGTATCGAGGACCGCGTCGACGATTGCGGCCGGTGAGTCGAGAATGCGGAACGATGGATGGTCGAATGACTCCTCGGTGAACGGGTCGACCGTCTCGTAGTCTGGGGGAAGGATCGAGCGTTCGAGTTCGGTAAGCTGCTTGAAGCCGACGACAGCGACCGACGCGTCGGCTTCGATACTGTACTCAGTGAGACGGTTAGACGTCGTGTCCATCTCTGCGATACAGGCGACAGCAGTGTGTGTTGCCGTCGTCGCGAACTGCTCGTAGTCCAGAACAGCGTCAGCCGTCCCCTGATACTCCCAGCACTGGAGGATGTTCCCGACCGCATAGGACGTCTCCTTCCAGTTGAGGTCAGTTGTCTGAATGATTTCGAGGAACGCGAGTCGATCCTCGGCCTGTTCTCGGCGTCGGGCAGCCAGGCGCCGTGGTGTGATCGCGAACGGCCCGAAGTGGGGTTGGTCAAGACGCCGGTTCAGGGCACTCGCCATCGGCGCATCCGGCACGAGCACAAGGTCGAAATCCTTGCATTCCTCGTAGAGAGAATCAATAGACTTCGCTCGTGAAATTGACACGGACTATCGGACTCAGGTGGCTTTCAAAAATGTGTCGTCGGAACGGTCCAATCAGAAGTTCGGGATGATTCCGATAGACAGCGGAAGTAGGGGGTAAACGAACGAAAGGGAGATGATGACAAGAGTGACTACCGCCGCCCCTCTGCTAAAATAGTCGTAACCACCGTGGCCGAACGGTCCATCAGTGGGAGCAAAAGAAAGGATTGCAAGCACTACACCAGAGACCGCTAACGCAAGTGACTGCGGTTGTCCGAACGAAAATGCAAACCCAGACCAGATTGCCAATCCGCACCAGACGGTGAGTAGAGCGTAGAAGACCCTTCGAAGCTGGGTTTGTGCCCGCTGACGTTGCGTTTCAGCCAACCCCACGTATGCTGATTTCCGGTCTTCTAGATCACCAAACCGGAATAGATCCTTGTTGAACCGGCGGATGTGCTTCTCGTAGAATTCATAGTCGTTCTTCACCTCAGTGATTGTGTCGTTCAGGTCCTCAATTCTCCCTTGAATGAGGGGGAGGTAGAACCCAACAATCACAATAAGAACAAAAATCGAAAACGGTGGCACCAGATCTCGGTCGCTCCATCGAAGTACCAAGAAGATGTTCGCGACGATTGCACCAAGGAGTGTGAACGTCAATCGTTGGATATCTTGAGAAGTTTCGTTGGCTGCCGACGAAAGCCGATCGGTCAACCCAGCCATCAAAGTCTGCGTGTCTTCAAGTACGTCACTTAGTGCTTCGAAGTTTTCTTCGACAGCAGATACCTGGAGGTCCTGGTAACTTGATTTAACATCCTCAATGACCTCTGGAAGTATTTCGATGCCACGCTCCGTACCTCGACAGTGTTCAGTTATAGCTAACTGCCAGAGATCTCGAAATGCATCTTTTTTCTCTTCAGCTTCAAACGATTGGTGGAGATCTCGAATTGCACATATGCCGTCATTGCCCCACTCTATACATTGCTCAGACAAGTCAATCCGAGGATTGAATTCAGGTTCACTAGAGAATTGGAACTGCATCATCTGGCCGTCATGGTCAACAGCTGCGGAGAGAACACCTAACAGAGAGTATGCATAGAGAGATGAAACTTGTTCGCTATCGCAGGTCTCCCAAAGACCCTCAACTATCGAAGGGTGGATTGGTGAAAGGTCTCCACGCCAGTGAGTGAACTTTCGGGAAGCAGACATAGAGTCAAAGTACTGGTCGGCAGCCTCCTCAAGCTCCTCCTTTGGGAGTTCTTCAACGCTACTCGCGGTCCACATTGTAACGGGAAAGACCTCATCAGGAGCATCCTGAAGAAAGAGAAATACAGGGAAGGATTCGTATTCGAATAGCTCAGCAGCAACCTCATGTGGGCTGTGACTTCCGATCCATCTGAACAAATCCGATGGCGACCACCAAAGGAGAGGATTCAAGTTTAATCCGGAGGAGAACTCCTCGCTGAGGAGGTCCGAAGCAATTCGTCCCTTCTGAAGGCCAAGTTCGATGGTGACGGTAGTGTTCGCATCGTCGAGTTCTGATGCAAATTCATAAAGCAAGCCAGCAGCGTTCCGGATCTCATCTGGATAGTACCGGTCAAACCCTCGGCGATAAAAATCTACGTCGACGGCAGGATCCAGATCGCGGTCTGCGAGCGCCTCTAGACCTTCGTCGTTTACGCTGAGTTCTCTCCCAGACAATTCGAACAACCGCTGATCATCAGCTATCAAGCGAAATCCGCTAAAATACGCAGGAAACGAATCCCAAGCCTCGAATAGATTTTTGAATGTGCCCTCGGACAGAGAGCTGGCCTCAGTATTTATCGAGAGATTAGAGATGGCTTCATCATTGACTGATCCGGTACTCGAAACTGCGACTATCCTTTGAATGAACTCACGAGGCGTCATTTGAATAGGCTAGAACAGGTCTCGGATGTCAGGAACATTAGACAGGTCGTCTACTAAGGAGCGCTTCCCATTCCCACTTCCGACTGTGAGTTCTGGCTGTAGGTCAGACAGTAGCATATAGAACTGATCACCGTCTCGTGCGAGTTGGACATTATCACTTTCACGCAACTCACTTATTGATACACGGATCGATTTCCCTGCAATTCGAACACTAACGTCTCCCTGATCAACGTCTACCTCCGTTCCATCGGCATCATCCAACGTAATTGGGCCCCCATCAGTGAAGTCCTGATACGTGGAATAAGCAGCCGAGGTTTCATTTTCGCTGGCACGTTGCTTGATTGCAGACTCAACTAGTTCGTCCGGATGCGGAGCTGCTTTGAGATTCAGGAACCCGTACCAATACTTGGCGTAGTGTTGTGCCCCTCCCTCCTGATACAGCTGTGCACTATCTTCGTCAATTAGCTCCTCGTATTTGTCGTACTTAGGATAGACGACGCTTTTGTCCGTCTCTTCTTGGATAACGCGCTCGTTTTCGGTGAATACTGCTTCTGTGTCTTCGTGGTCGAGGTCAATTTCGTGAGCGCCTTCTAAGTAGGGAGTCTTTAGAATCGCAGCGAAGGTGTCGTCGTACTCGCTAAATTGAGTATAAATGAGAAGATCCGATACAGAGCGTGCTTCATTAAGGTAGAGCTGGGACAGAGACTCTCCAACACTTTCGATGTCACTCCCATCTCGAACTCTTTCGAGTAATTCTACAGTCGTACGGTCCTCACCCTCAAGGTTTACCGATGCACTACGAGCAGCATCCGTGAAGATGTGGTTGCGAGCATTCTTCGTGTCGTCACTATTGTAACGTCGCCCAAGTGTGTCCCGCAGCATACTTGCGACAATCCGCTCGGCTTCTGCACCAGCGTCAGTAACTAGATCGTCTTCATCAAGCGTGCCAACAAGATCCGGGGTCGGTTTTTCGATTTCCTCACCCATTTCGCAACTGAATACGGCAACAGACTCGACATCCACCATTTTTGTAATTCAATAATAGCCGTGGTCAAATGTCTATCGGAGAAGATGACATATTGTGACCACAATCTCACACAGCCTCGGAGGATGGAATTGAGGCGTGCCTTCTGTTACGATTCATCTGTTCTGAATCGAAATCGAGACTGATCTCTCTTGGCGGCTTTGCGCTGGTTACGCTTCCGGAATCTCTTGGATGTCGAGTTCTCCGTCTGGCAAAACGTACGCCCCGAGGTGAGTATCAGTTCCGTCCGTTCGGCCGCTCGACGCCCTCGGCGGCCTTGATTTCGTCTGTTTTCTCGACTTCAGCGAACAGTTCTCGGTATGCGTCGGGCTCGAAGAGGTTGTTCCGGTCGAACAGCTCGCGGGCGGCGTCGGTGAGCTGAAAGAACCGGTACGGCTGACCCCGTTCGAGCCCTTCACGATCTCGTTCGATGGCCTCGATCAGTCCCACTTCCTCCAGCCGGATGAGGTGGTCGGTGAGCGTCGACGCTGCGATACTCGGGTTGTAGTATTCGAGTTCCTTCTTCGAGGGCGCGCCTTTCGGGTGACCGACAATCGTCCCGATGATATTCGCGCGGGTCGTGTCGTCGAGGACACTCAACGCTGCGATCGGATCGAGGCCGGCCGCGTTCTCGGCTGGCGTGAGCGGGGTGGCGTCAGGCCGGGACATTGTGTATGGGATGTTTGTCTCCCGGCCGCATAACCATTTCGGTGAACTTCGAAGTGGTAGTCAGAGTGCTTGCGTATTCCACTTCCGGTCGTATTTCCGTACCGTTAGGTGGCGGTAGTGACTGGTGCCCAGTATGACCAACGACGACGCTACCCGTGCCGTCATCGACAAATTGGGTGATCAGCCGGGCGAGACGCTCACACCCGAACGGGTCGAGGCGATCCAGACCGCGATGCACGAAGACCTCGGACGGTTCATCGACAACACATCCTATTTTGTTCTCGGTTCCTACGGTGAGGAGGAGCGGCCACGATTGGAGGCTGTTCGCGACAAACTCGCGAGCGATGCCGCAGCCTCGAACTCCGATGACGGGGTCGACGCGTTCCTGATGGACGATATTCTGGATATGTCAGAGTTCTTCACATCGAAATTCAAGCTGCTGGTCAGCTACGCGGACCATATCGTGGGAGTGTATGAACACTCCCAGGGCGGGCACGCGTGGGAAGCGGGTTACATCGACCAGCCGACCAATCGGGAGCGAACGCGAGCGTTTTATCGAACCTACGAGACTGAGAGGGAACAGTACGCGGCCTACGACGGGATGTTCGCACACTATCTCCTCTCGATGGCGCGGGTGGACCGTGCGTACACGTGGACGACGCCCGAGGAACTTCGTGACTGTATTGAGGATGTCTACGCGCCCGACTGACGACGTGAGGAACGACTATTTGCGTTGCCGCTGAATCTTCTCTTGATTGTCGATATCCCTGACACCATTCGCTCGGTGTTCACTGCGACTATTGAGCCCGACGACGAGAGCTACACATTCGAGGTTCCAGCGAGTGAGGTGCGTCACGACGCTATCCAGCCCGGTGAGACGTATCGAATCGCTGTTCTCGAAGCCGGGCATACAACAGCGCGATCCGATACGCAGTCGGCGGACAGATTGCCTGATACCTCCTCGACCACTCCGGAGCAGGGACCCCCCGAGCCGCCCGTTGAAGAGGATGAGATTCGGGAAGTGACGATTGAGACGATTGGCGACCAGGGCGACGGCATTGCGAAGGTGGACCGCGGGTACGTCGTGATCGTTCCAGAGGCGCAGCCCGGTGAGACCCCGACTGTCGAAATCGAACAGGTGCAACAGAACGTTGAGTTTGCCAGTATCGTTGAGCCGGACCCTCGAACGGTGTGATTTCTCGTTCTCGTTGTTTCTCATTTAGATTGGGTTGATCAAACGACGGGTTATCCAACCGCGACTAGAAGGACTGCTCCCAGATAACAGAGCAGACCAACTCCGAAAAGTCCGACTTGGACCGGGAGCGCTGCGACGGCCAAGCCTGGATCGGCAAGATAGCCCACCGGAACGAGCGAAACGCCCGCCAAGAGGAGTGATAGCGAACCGAGGCCGACAAGCAAGTCGCGGCCGCCCTGACGGGATGATAGTGACCCACGGTCCAGACCGGCGACAGCCGTAATGAGGAGCGCCGCGAGAACGATAGCTGGCCAACTATTCACCATCGATGGGGTATATTGACCGTTTCAGTCATATACCGCCTATCTGGGCTCACGTCATCCCCATCGTCTATTTTGTGTTCGATATTTCGAACCGTGCTCCACCGTCGTCGCCCTCTGTGATATCAAGTTGCCAATCGTGTCCATCGACGATCTGATTCACGATCGAGAGGCCGAATCCTGTGCCATTTTCTGACTCAGTGTATCCTGCCTGAACGACGTCACTGCGTTTCTCGGGTGGGATCCCTGGTCCGTCATCCTCGACATAGAATCCCGCTGCATCCGGAAGACAGCCGATTCTGATTGTCACCGTCTCACCACCATGTTCGACTGCATTCCGGAACAGGTTTTCAAGCAGTTCGCAGAGACGGCCTTCGTCGGCCGTGATCACACAGGTGTCCTCGATATCCACGTCGAGTGTGGCGTTTGTTGTCTCGACGTGACTCCACGCTCGGTCAACCGCATCTTCGAGCAGGAGTTCATCAGGATCGAGGACGGCCTGTCCCTGTTTCGCTAAGGAGAGCAGTTCTTCGATCATCTGCTCCATTCGGTCTTGAGCCGATTCGATGGCTTCGAAGTGTTCGTCATCGCCCGTTTTCTGAGCGTATTTCAATCGTCCCTGTGCGATACTGAGCGGGTTCCGTAAATCATGTGCGACTGTGTCTGCAAATTCTTCCAATCGGTCGTTCTGGCGTTTGAGTTCGCGCTCGCGTTCAGCTCGCTCAGTAATATCTCGGAATATCCCGATGCGTTCTGCGACATCGCCAAACCCGGTGACGATATCGGTATTCACCTCTGTAACAAGAGAGGTGTCTTCATCTAGGTTCCACTCGACTGTCGTCGACGACGGATTGTCGTCCGCAATCCGGAGCAGCACTCGTTCGACGGCGTCGGAGGGTGATAGTTCGAGGTCTGTAATTGGCTGATTCTGTACCTGGCTGGACTCGATATCGAATGTTCGGGTAAAGGCCTCGTTCGCTTCGGTGATGGTTCCATCAGGTGTGACAACGACGACTGGATCCGGTGTCGACTGAAATAACGCCTCGAACCGTTGATCGCTCTGGATTTTCTGCCGGGCGAGCTCTAGGGAGAGCTGTCTACGTTCCAGTAGATTTTCGATTCTAGCGTCCAGCTCAGACTTCGCGACAGGTCGCTGGAGAACTTCGTCAACCACATCCCAGACGTCGTCGGAGAACTCATCTGGTGAGCGTTGACCAGCAAGTAAGAGGATCGGCAGAAACGCAGGTTCAGCCGTCGTTGTTGTCTCCCGTAGTTGGCCCTGATGTTCGCGGAGCGAAGGTGGATCAACCAGACAAAGGTCAAACGATGGGTCGTCGAACGGATCCGTAGCTACAGTTTGAATCTCGAATTCATCGCTGAGTTGATCGGCCAATAATTCCCGGTTCCGATCGCTCTGGATCAGCAGGAGAAGTGTTGCCGTGGTGGGGGTATCGGTGTTAGAGAGGTCCATTCGCTGTGCGTTCAGTAACTGTGTTTATTCTCTTTCGTCGATCCATTCGGGGGTCCCGCTCAGTATTCCTCGAAGCTGCGTCAGCGGTTCTCCGACGGTGATCCCGTGTTCAGTAATCTCGAATTCCCGTAGTGTCCGTTCGAATTCACTGGTACGCATTTTCAGGACTCCGATAACCTTCCGCATCTCCCCTCGGATCTCGAGATGGCGGAAGAACACAATATTGTCTGCTAGGTAACTAATCCCAACGTTGGTTGCTTGGAACTCGCCGGTGATGTTCGCAACCTCGTCGATGAGGATGACGGTCACCCCCATATTCTTTAGATACCGATTGACTGCGTGCAGATGGGTCACGAGTTCGTCTTCGTCGCCTTGGAGCCCGAGCTTGTACCCCGCGATCCCGTCGATCATCACGATATCGGCACCCTCCTGTTCGACTTGGTGGCGCACCTTTTGAGCAAACTCTTGGGGTGATACTTGGAGTGGTTCGACTTCTTCGACGGTGAGCGTTCCTCGCTCACGCATCTTGGCAACAGGGATATTGACTGCCTCTGACCGTTGCATGAACGTTGACTCAGACTCCTCGAACAGATACATTACCGAGTGCTCGCCGCGACCAGCGGCTTCCTTCATGAATTGTGTCCCGGTTGTGGTCTTCCCCACTCCTGTAGGGCCACTCATGACGGTCACAGTCCCCCGTGCGATTCCGCCGTTGAGGAGTTCATCAACTTCAGGGACGCCCGACGAAATCGATTCGGCGACGAACTCTTGGTCGTACTCACCTGGTGTGAGTTCCGGATATACCTCTAGCCCACGATTCGTGATCTCCATGCCGTGATCACCGCTTTCGGTCTCTGAACCGCGGAACTTGGGGACGTTAATCGAGCGACCGGTTGAGGCGTGTCCGAGTTCGATGGTGCCGTCGCTCATGAACTGGAGATCGTCGTCAGGAGCGTCCTCGGTCGCTTGGGTCGTGAACAGAACTGTCGCACCCTGTTCACTCAACAGTCGCATGAACGACAGGGCTTGTTTCCGGAACTGGTACTCGTCGGTCGAGAGATACCGGAGTTGACTGATCGGATCGACGAATACGCGGTCGGGCTGGAGCTCCGACACGCGGTCAGCAATCTCCTCCACCATCGGATCACGTTCGACCTCACTGGATTCAAAGATGTCATACCCCTGGTCGCCGGCGAAGAAGTCTGATTTGGGGCTCAGATCGAGGAAGTGGATGTCCTCGAGATCGAAGCCCAGCGAGGCCGCATTCTGTTTGATATCTGCCGTCGTCTCTTCGAGATTGATGAACAGCGATGTCTCGTCTGCTGTCGTGCCGGTTGTCAAATAATGAAGTCCGAGGATCGTTTTCCCGGTTCCCGGTTCGCCTCGAAGGAGGTAACTCCGTTCTGGGATGAGTCCGCCGTGGAGGATTGCATCCAATCCCTCGATACCGGTCGAGAGACGGTCGATCGATACTGGTTCGCCTGGTGTCGTGTTGGAATCAGTTGTGTCTGTCATCAGTAGGCTGAGGTTTGGGAGTTGTTTCCGTCCTCCCGGCCGTCCTTTGCTCCCTCAACGTAAGAAAACGTGGTATCTGGATTATAAACCACGAAAGCCCGCCGTAGAGTCCGTCTCGGTGAGTTCTTTGAAGGCATTATCCGCATCTGTCTTCGCATCTTCGGCTTCTTGTTCCAGTTGCTGGTAGGCCTCACTCTCAGCGAGGTCCTGTTCGGGCAGGTTTGCCTCCATGGCGGCCTTCTTTGAGATCACCGCGAAATATTCCCGAAATTCCTCGTCGTACTGTGCCCGTTTGGCAAGTGTGTCGACTGCCTCTCGGAGTTCGTCCTCGTCAATCGGTTTGACAAAGTAGTCGTCGATGTCCATCGCGAGGATATCCTCTCCTGGATCGACGGCGGTGAGCATCGCGACGGGCTGGTCGAACCCCTGGGCCCGAAGTTCGGTGAGCACCTCGTCACCGGACATCCCCGGCATTCGGCGATCAAGCAGAACCACATCAACATCTTCATCCATTATGTCGAGTGCCGTCTCGCCGTCGTACGCCGTTCGCGTGGCATAGCCCTCCTCGAGATAGAGCGCATACAGGTCTGTCAGGCCTTGCTCGTCGTCGACGATCAATACCGAGACGGAGTCAGATGTTGTAGTGGGCTCACTCATTTTGATGTCCTTTTGGAATTCAGTTGAGACTTCGGCTGCACCGTTGGTAATAGTATCGTCAGGACCGTGCCTCTGTCCTCGGGGGTTTCGATCGTTAACTCCCCACCTGCAATCGTCACGATCCACTGAACTGTCCACAGACCGAGACCGTTACTATGTTCTAGATCCGTCTCCTCTCCTTTTTCGAGGATGGATCGTTGTTCTTCCGGGATCCCAGGTCCGTTATCCGCTACGGTTAACGCAATCCAGTTCTCTCTCTCTGGTACCTGCTCACAGGAGATCTCTACTTCGGGTGTGGCTTGATCACAGTGTTCGATTGCGTTTTCACAGACTTCCCGGAGGGCACGATCCAGTTGCACTTTCGAGGAAACCCATCTCTCCGTGGTCACATCGGACGAGACCTTGGCGTCTGGATGATTCTGCGCAAGTGACTCAACGGTCCGTTTGATACTGTCTCTGACTGACACCGGCGTCTCGTCGTGCGCGGCTCGGGTGTCCGTCGAAAGTTCACGCGCTGTTTGACACAGCTTGAGAAGTTCGTCCGTCGCGGTAAGTCCTTCTTTGGCGAGCGTATCCGGGACGTCTTTCCCGTCTTCAAGCGAGCGACCAAGAACACCCTGGACGATATTTAGCTTGTTTCGGATATTGTGACGAAGCACACGATTCAGGACCTGTAACTGCTGACTCCGTCGCTTACTATCCGTAATATCCGTATAGACGACGAACGCACCGTACTCGGTGTCCTCTTTATGGATTGGGACGACCCGGATAAAGAAGTCTCGTCGGCCCGTTGCAGTTTCACGGCGACCTTCGGTTTCGACACGCTTCCCAGCGAGTGCTCGTTCGACGAGTCGTTGTGACTCGGTGTTCTCATCTGCTGGAACAATCAGGTCTGACAGCTGTTCGCCCCGTATTTCGGCGCGGTCGTAGCCAAAGACCTGTTCGAATCGAGGATTCACATCGCGAATCCGGGGCTCCTCGTCGACGAACTCAACATCCACGATACAGTCGGTCGCATTCTCGAACAAGGCACTGAGCGACTCGTTTTGCTCCCGGAGCGTTTGCTCGCGCTGGGCACGTGTCATCGCTGCCGTGGCATTTGTCGCGAGAATCTGTATCAATTCCAGGTTCGCTTCATCGAAGCCCGCGGTCTCGGTCGCGCCGATGCTCAAGACGCCATGCGATCCGAGGGGGACGCAGATCGCACTCTGGATGGGGCCGTAGTCAAATGGGGTGGCTCTCGATTGGAGGTCATCGACGACGACGGGCTCTCCAGTAGCGAATGCCTCTCCCACTACCCCATCACCGACCTCGTACTCCGAGTTCGTACCATCGAGATGAGTTTCGACAGCGGGCGTAGCAGCTGCGAGTTGCAAGGTTTCTGGTGTGGTCTCAGCCTCGTGGAGTCGGACGCCTGCAATATCGTAATCAAATACGCTGCGAGCCGCCTTGACCGCCACAGTAGCGATGTCTTGTTTGGTCGTGGCTTCCATAAGCGCGACCGTCACATCGTGGAGACTGTTCAGCACCTCCCGTTGTTCCGTCCGAGTCGTGATGTCACGGATGCTGGCAAGCATGTGTGACCGGCCATCGATCTCGACGGTAGAGGCTGATATCTCGGCAGCAAGCTGCTGCCCACCGTTGGTTTGACACGTTAATTCCGCTGTCCAGCCGTGTCCATCCTCGAGAACGGTTTCTCTGAACGTCCTGAATTCTGCCATCTCATCGGGATGAATATCTTCAGGAGACAATGAGAGCAGATCCTGTCGACTGTAGCCGAGGAGGTCGCAGGCCTGGGGGTTACACTCACGAATCGTGTTCCGTTGCGGATCAACCAGTATGATGGCGTCGTTCGAGGATTCGAAGAGTCGGCGAAACAGTTCTCGTTGCCGGGTGAGAGCTGTGGCTTGCTGGTGGGATAATCGCCGTCGTTCGAGGAGATTGCGCAGCCGGTTTTCGAGTGCCTGCTTGTCAGTCGGAATAGAAATTACTTCGTCGACGAACTCCCAGACGTTCGTTCCCCGTTCACGATCTGTCCGATTGGGTGAGACAAGGAGGTACGGAAGGAAAGTAGGGTCCGCTGCGTCTTTGATTTCCTGCAGACGGTTCGTATGGCGTTCAAGCATAGCTCCATCCAGAATACAGAGATCGAACTCAACACCGTCGAGAGCTCTGTCATCCAGAGTTACGACCTCGTATGTATCCGACAACCAAGTGGCTAGATGATCGCGATTGGTGTCGTTTTGTAATAAGAGGAGGACACGGGTGGAACCGGGCCGCTCCCTGGATGTTATATTGCTGAGGGGGTTCCGGGGTTGGTAATCACTCATTTAACTCTGCTCAGAAGTCACATCGAACTTCGTCGGGGAAGGGGTTAAGAGTGGCGGCTAGATTACAGAATTTGAAAACCAGCCGTTCAAATCCTTTCGCGTTGTTTAAGATGGAGATGTCCGCAGAGTAGCAGTATCATTCGAATTTGGTTCGACGGTTTCCTCCCTTATCGACAATCCACCCGTAGAAGTTCGCACCGGTCTGCCCGGCGCTACGTCTGAACGCAGTATGCTGGTTGTCGTCATCGTCAGGATCCGTTTCGATTTCCACGATTCGCGTGCCGCCGCGTTTGGTGGCGTAGACATCAGGACGGTGACCGTTGATTTTCGGTGGCGTGTCGAATCCGTGATCTGAGATGTGGTCAGCAGTAACTTCCCAGCCGTTTCGATCGAGTTCCCGTGCTTCCGCTAGTACCCCTTTGTCATGGGCTTTCTGTTCGTCGCGACTTCGGTGTGCCATCTTTCCCGTTTCAGTTTGAGACTCTTAAAACACCCTCCAGTACGGTAGATGTCTCACACGGGTCGTAATTTCGAGCCCTTCATAATTTACTGCCGATAGCATTCAAAACAACCTCTATCACGATCCTAACACTCTCCTCTGACCCCAGTCGTCCGTCGGCCAATCAAGCGATAGCCTTGACTATATTCTGATGTATCACTAACCTCGATCGCTTGCGGTCGGAAGCGTGATTCTGACAACACTACCTCGTGAGACATTATCGGTAATATCCACCTCGCCACCGACGCTACTGACAATCCAATTGACCATCCACAGTCCGAGACCACTACCGTGCCTGAGCGGTGTTTCGTCACCGTCTGCAAGCACGACCCGTTCATTGTCGGGAATCCCCGGCCCGTTGTCGCGTACCTGGACCTCGATATACCCCGGAGGCGCATCACTCGAGGTAATGCGAATCTTCACCTTCGGCGTCCGGTCGGTAGTATATTTGATAGCATTATCGCAGAGTTCATGAATTGCAACATCGAGCTGGGCGGGTCCGGGTGTCACTGGTGACTCCGCTAGTTGCGTTTCGATTTCAACCTCAGGACGGGTCTTCTGGATAGTTTCAGCGACATCTTCGACGATGTTGGCGACATCAACCTGCTGATTTGACCCCGTTCGCTGGGAAAGTTTCTGTATGTGGTTGGCTTTCTGACTGAGATCGATGAGTTCTGCAGCTTTCTCTTCAATTTCGTGGGCCGCGTTTGTCGTCTCGGGCTCGGTGACCTCCTCGGCGAGATAGGATGCATACCCCTGTACCAGGTTCATATCGTTGCGGAGGTTGTGTCGCAGAATCCGGTTGAGCACCGTCAGTTGCTGTTCGCGTTGCTTCCGTTCAGTGATGTCCGTGTAGACGGCATATGCATCACTCACTCGTTCCTCTTGTTCGACCGGCACTCCTCTAAGGAGAAATTCACGTGGCCCGTTTTTTGTCTCCCGTCGCACCTCCGTAGTGATGTGTTCGCCCGAGAGTATGCGGTCAGTGTGATTAGAGAATTCATCAATTCGGTCTGAGGGAATCAAGATATCGACAAATGATTCGCCAACGACACTGTCGACATCGTAGCCGAACGTTTCCACGAACGCTGAATTGACCGCACGAATCATCGGCTCCCGGTCGACAAATTCGACCGCAACGATGGCGTCCGATGAGTTCTCAAAGAGCGTTGTCAGCCGGGTCTGCTCACGTATCCGATTAGTGATATCAATACATCCTCCCCTGTAACCTTGGATCTGGCCGTCAGCATTGGTAAAGGCAGTCACACTATCGGAGAGCCATCGTATCTCTCCATTAACGGTTCGAACACGATATTCGAACCGAGCTAACTCACCGTCCGAGTGGAGAGTATCAGAATAGGTCGTGTATTGATTTTCGTCGACGAAAATCTCGTCCGCAATACTGTCTACGTTCTCGCATAACTCCTCGCCGTTTTCGTAGCCGAGCAAATCTGCAAATGCGGGGTTCGCAAGTACGTACTCGTCCAGCGTGTCGGTGGTGACATAGATACCCTCGACAGCAGTTTCGAAGAGCCGCTGATAACGTTCCTCCAGTTCAGAGGCGAGCTGTAGTGTCCCTCGTGTGGTTTTTTCCAATTCCGTTTGAAGCGCCTCCTTTTCTTCACGCAGTTGCTCGTTTTCCGTTTGAAGGGTCTGTATCTGGTGTTTGAGTGATTCGAGCTCCGAATCCAGTTCGGCATCGGCTCGCGTCATCACGCTGTCCAAGAGCTGCTCGACGTTTTGGTCAGTCATCGTCCTCAGCGATAAGAAGAGGCGTCCCTCCACGGCCCGTGATTTCAAACCGGGCTCCGCCGTCGGTTCCTGACGTCACAGTAATTTCCCACTGGTGGGCTTCGACAATCCGCTTCACGATCGCCAATCCGAACCCTGTCCCATCCCTATTCGTAGTATAGCCTTGCTCGAAGACGTGGTCCCGCATATCCGGCTGGATACCCGGACCCGTGTCTTCGACGAAGAAGCCATCATTTAGCCGACCGACTGTGACTCTGACCGATTCACCGCCGTGTTCGATGGCGTTCCGAAATAGATTTTCAAAACATTCGATCAGCCGGCTCCGATCCGCTCTGATGTACCCGAGTGATTCATTTTGCAGGATAGCATTGGAGCTTGAAATAGACGCCCACGCGTCGCGAACAGTCTCTTCGAGAAGAACCGGTTCGGTTTCTCCAACGGTTTTTCCTTGCCGTGAGAGTTCCAGGACATCCTCGATGATGGCTTCGATCCGGTCGAGGGCTTCCCCTGCGGCGTCGAGATGGACACTGTCGTATTCCGCCTGTGCGAGACCTACGCGGCCGCTTGCAACATTCAGTGGATTCCGTATGTCGTGGGAGACTATCCCTGCGAACTCGTCAAGACGGTCGCGTTCCCGTCGGAGAGCCGTTTCAGCCCGAGTTTGGTAGAGAGAAGACGTCACGTGATTGGAAAGCACGTTGAGGAGTTTCTCATCGTAGTCGTCAAACGCACCAGGTTCAGTGGCAACTAGCTGAATCAGGCCTTCACCGTCAAGTGAGGCACCTAACAAGGCACGAGGATCTTCACGTTCATCGCCTCTCAGTCCCGGGTTCGCAGTTGTGGATGCGGGATCTTCATCTGTTTCTCGTGTTGTCGTCCCCCGCATTTCGGTCACGTCGTCAACACGGAGCACCTCGTCGGACCGATAGGTTCGCCCCGCAAATCCCGTGTCAACTGGTACCGGATCGTACTGTTCTACCGATTCATTTAGCGAACTAGCGGCCGGGATGAGGTAGTTCCCTTCCGCGACCGCGAGGTGTACACTGTCTCCGGGAAAGAGGGTGGCAGCACCATCGACGACCCGCTGATAAATTTCCGCTTCTGTGTCGGCCTCCGCGATGTCCCTTGCTAGCTCGTGAAGCTGGGTGACCTTGGAGGTGTGCTCTCGTAACCGGTCAACCGCCTGTTTCCGATCAGTGATGTCGGTGACCCCCCCTCTGAATCCGGTCATACTCCCATCACTATCGGTGAGTGTGGTCACATTATCCGAGACCCACCGTATCTCACCAGTAGCCGTCTGGATTCGATATTCGAATCGCTCGATCTCACCCGTAGTTGTGAGTGTATCCGCATATGTCTCGTACCGGTCGGCGTCCACAAAGACGTCTTCCGCAATACTATCTACTGCAGCACACAGTTCCTCGCCACTCTCGTAGCCGAGCAGGTCGGCGAACGCAGGATTCGCCATCTCATATTCGTCGAGCGCGTCGGTCGTCGTGTAAATTCCTTCCGCTGCCGTCTCGAACAGGTGCTGGTACTGCTCTTCGAGTTCTGATGCGAGTTGGAGCGTGCCGCGTGTCGTTTGCTCCAATTCCGTGTGGAGGGTCTCGTTCTCCTCATGTAAGCGCTCGTTTTCGGTCTTGATCTCCTGTATCCGGCGATTGATCGAGTCCAATATTGACTCTACGTCTGGGCTGGCGTCCGCTTTCGCCTTTTCCAACAGGTGCCCGATCTGATCAGTCATTGCTCTCAGTGACGACGAGCGCCGTCGCATCGTCATTTGATTTACCGTACTGTTTGAGCAACCGGTTCGCTATCACTCCAGCCGGTTCGTCCCCTCCATCTCGTATTTCATTCCAGTCCCACCTCGTCGAGATTCCATCAGAATGCATCACGATCGTATAGCCCGGATCCCACTCCCGGGTGACGACGGATGGGCCCGGGTTGTTGCCTCCAATTACCCCACGCCGGACGATAAGCCCCGTCCACTCAGGGCCAGACACTTTTACATTAATATTCCCGATGTTTGCAAACGTAAGCGTGTTCTCCAACCAGTCAAACTTCGCGAGTGCCATCACGACGCCACGCGACCCTTTGCACGCGCGGTCAGTGCCGCGGAAGATGGATGCGAGCGGCCGCTCGGCGTGTGACTCGACATAGGTTCGCGCCGTGGTCGCCGCCTTGTGCGCCCGAGAGCCATGCCCGAGACCATCGATAACGCCCACGAGCGTCTTGTCGTTCCACGTCTTGGTGATGAACGCATCACCGTTGGCCTCATCGGGTGAAATCGCCCGCGATGCCGCTCCGATTGACACTGGGCAAGGATTCTTTGTCTCATAGTCCGGTGTTAACCACCGATCCGCCACCAGCCGTGTTCCCGCTGCGGTTCCTTCGGGGGTCGTGATTTCAACCTCGTCCATAGTTTGATTGACGATGGAGAGGCCGAGGCCAAGGGACCCAGCAGTCGACGTCCCCGTCGTGAATGCTGCTTCGATATCCTGAATCCCGGGACCAGAATCCGCGGACTCAATCCGGATACCAGTCTGTGAATCCATTTCCAGCTTGCTTACCGAGAGTGTCCCACCACCAGCGTGTTTGTGGAGATTTGTCGCCAGTTCCGAGGCTACAAGTCCGAGCTTGGAACTAGTTTCATTTTCGAACCCGAGCTCGGCTGCGATCCGTTCTATCGTGTGTTGTGCCCTCGTGGAATCAGCCGGGTCAGAAATTTCGATATCGAGTTCAGTAGAAACGTTGAGATCCGTGGGTTCACTCATACAATGTATCTCCGTCCAGTCATGAGTGCCACTTCGTTATCGTGATCGTCGTGCCTACGTCTTGTTCAGTATCGATCTCCATTTCATCCATGAGCGTCTGTGTTCCGGACAGTCCACGGCCCATCCCATTCGAAGTCGAAAACTCTCCCTCAAGCGCTGCATCAGGATCAGCGATACCTGGTCCGTCATCCTTGAAGACGAATGTGAGGCCGGTTCGACCATTGTCGGTGATCTGATCCCATTCCATCACTCCCTCGTCAGCATAGAGGTGGGTGTTCCGAGCGAGTTCCGAAACCGCCGTCACAATCCGGGTAATATCCGTGGTTCCAAACCCAACCTGTTCGGCAGCGGTTCGGGCGCGTTGGCGTGTCTGGAGGACATCAGTTTCGGACTGGATCTCTACTTGACCAGAGCTCTCGCTCATGATGGGTTCCAATTCACGCCCAACATTTCGAGTGCGTGATCTGTCGATCGAGCCGTCTCGACGGCATCCAGCTGGTAGCCGAGTTCTGCAGCCGTTACGGCGACTTCCGGTCGTATCCCGGCAATTACTGTCGTCCCACCCATGAGGTCGATCATCTGGGCGGTCTCTGAGATATGCCGGGCGAAAAATGAATCCATCAGTTGCACGCTGGAGACATCGAGGATGACACCCTCTGGGGGAGCGGTTTCCATTTCTGTCAAGATCGCCTCTTGTAACTCGTCGACCACCGGATCAGTCGGATCGTCAGGAAACGTCCCTAACAGGACATCGTAGATTCGCACCACATGTGCATTACCGGCCGACATTAGTCGAACGACACCCCTTCGATCTCGAGTGCGGTTTTGAGGCCGTCTTGGAGCGACGATTGTGTTTCCACGTCGAATCCAATTCCGAGCTGCACGAGCGTCTGGGAGATCTCCGGATTGAGTCCCGTGATGATTGTTTGGCCGCCCATCAGTTTGACGGCGTGGATCGTGTCGATGAGATGTTGGGCGGTCTGGGTGTCGACCGCCTCCGCGCCAGTAATGTCGATGATTGCGACGGTAGCTTGCGTCGTGGAAATCCGTCCCAGAAGCTCTTCAGTGAAATCCTGGGCTTGGACCGAGTCCAGTTTGCCAATGATCGTCGATAGCAAGATTCCATCCCAGATTTCGACGATAGGGACCGATACGTTCTGGAGTTCTTCGGCTAACGAGTGTTGCACCTCTAATTGTCGATTGGTCTCTGTGAAATCCCGACCGACTCCGGTAATCGCCTTGAGTGACCCGTCCTCGCTTTCGAGTGGGGTGAATTTGAATTCGTATGGAATTCGGTCCCCCGTCTTGGTTTCAAGCAAGGTCCCGAGCGTGGCGGCTGTCCGATCATCGGTGACAGTCTTGATAGCTGTCCGAACATCATCACGTTCTTCGTCTGGAACGAGATCCGTCGGGTCAAGGTCAGTAATCTCGTCAGTATCATATCCTGTGACGCTGGTAAATCGGTCATTCCACTCTACCCACTCACCGTCGGGAGTGAATACGTAGAACAGGTCATCAAGGGTGTTGACAGCGTCTGCGAGTAATTCAGGCTCCGACGGCTGGGTCATAGATAGTTTGTTCATTTCGGGTATTAAAAAGATTGGTGGGCAGATATCTGTCGTCGAACTGTTTTTTGATAGTCTCACTTGCAGATATTCCGGAGAGATCTGCTAGTACATGTCTTTAGTCAATTCAGGAAGTGGATTTCCAATACCATCTACAAGTGTTAGCAATATTAGGCTCTGTTGAAATCCTATTTGTTCTACATTTCCCCGCTGAAACAGCCGTTAGTTAGAACTGCCAATAAACCAGCCGACCCGCCCGCAGGAAGCTAAATATAATTCGCTTCCCCTACATCTCAACCTATGCTGCCACTGCTGCCGCTCCAAGTGGATGGTCTGTTGTTTATGTCAATTGTCGGCACGGTATTCGTACTCGTAGCTATCGTTTTTATTTTTAAACCAGAGCTAAGCCTCGCACCACTGAGTGGAGATTCAAATAATCTCGAAGGTGTAGCACCCATTTGGGGCCGGTTCGTGGCTATTGTGCTTTTGATTGTCGGCGGATTACTGCTTTTTATAGCCATCCGATATGTGATCATTTCCTAACTATATCTAACGTTCAGAGTGCCTTGTCGATGTTGTGAGTGAGACAGCCGACAACGAGTTCGTGGGATTGCTTCCACCAGAGTCGTGAGCGGACGAATGCGCCATATTTCCGTTTAATGCGAGAGTTTACCGTTTCATTCTGCCTACGTTGACCGTAGAGGTCGGCGTCCAACCGTGAGTTCCACGCCTGGTGGAGCGGCGAAAATTCTCGATGTTTGATGACCGGACGAACACCATCTTCACGGGCTAACGCGCGAATCTTCTGGTCGTCGTATCCTTTGTCACCGAGGAGAATCGCTACTTCATCGGTATTCCGCTTGATGAGCGACGGTGCGATTTGTGAGTCGTGTTTTCGTGTCGTCGTCACGTGGAGATTGAGGATAGCATTCGTTCTCGTGTCTACGAGAAGTGTAACTTTCAACTGCTGAATCGTCAGCTTCGTTCGCTTCGTGTAGTGCTTCGAGGCGTGGCTTGGGTCAAAGCCGGAGGCATCGATTCCGACGATACCGTTGGTCGGGAGAAGTGTGACTGAGATATTGAGAAGAACCCGCCAAACAGCCATGTCAAGGCGGTTGAACGCCTTACACAACGTCGAAGGAGACAGGATTTCCTCAAGATTGAGGGCGCTCTGAACCCGAGGCATCTCAATAAGTTCGTCAAGGAGCGTCCGGTACGTCGTATTCTTCCGAACCTTGAGACAGAGGAGGACGACGTGTTGATGAAGTGTGTACCGCCGTTTCGAGAATTTCGATGAGTAACGAGCGATAGCTCGCCGAGCTAAGTGCTTCGCTTGCTCAACGAACCGGAGTAACTGCGACTTGGGGAGGGCTTCTATTCGGTCAGACTACCGGGCGAACCTATAACTCTCTGAGAATTTCACAAAGCCCAATATTATAATCAATCCAATAAATAGCGCTCTACAGCGGCACGTTCGGTAGTACCACCATTTTGAGATACCCTCTTTGCAGTGAGATTTCTGCCCTTCGGCGTGCAGGTGTAGCCTACCCCACCATTCTTATCAGTCCGTGCACCCAAATCTGCGCTAATTAGATTCAAATGACCTCACCTCCTACAGTTCTCCTCGTCGAAGACGAACAGGGGCTAGCCGACTTGTATGTTCTCTGGCTGGATGAGGAGTATGACGTTCGCACGGCGTATTCTGGTGAGGATGCCTTGGAACTGATCGATGCAGACGTCGACGCGGTGTTGCTGGACCGCCGGATGCCCGGATTGTCCGGCGATGACGTGCTTGAGGAGATCCGGAAGCGTGGGTACGATTGCCCCGTGGCAATGGTTTCAGCCGTAACGCCCGATTTCGAGATCACAGAGATGCCGTTCGACGCCTATCTTCGCAAACCGATCGAACGCAACCAGCTTCAAGAGGCGATCGACCAACTTCTGTTGCTCGCCGAGTACGATGAACAACAACGGGAGGTGTTTGCACTCGCTCAAAAGAAGGCGACACTCGAAGCCGAAACGACGCCCGAAGACCGCGACGCGAGCTCTGAGTATGCGAAACTAACCACTCGTCTCGATACCCTTCGCAACGCATCGAGTCAGACTATTTCAGAGATGGATCCAGACACGCTCACGGTAGCGTTTTCAGAGCGCTCCGACCCTCAGTAACACACAATCGGACTCTTGCAAACTACCCACGTCTCTCGCCTGAATTCCCTCACTCGGACTCCTCGAATTCGGCCTCTTTCACATCAGCCGGCGTCTTTCGGAGCCACATCGTCACGGTACTCCCACCGAGTTCATTGTCCGTGTATTCGAGGCGCCCTCCATACGCATCTACGAGCCATTTGACCAGCCACAGTCCCAGTCCAGTCCCGTGTTCGAGCTGGGTGATCTCCTGGTCACCGACGATGACGTTCCACTCCCGGTCGGGAATCCCCAACCCATTATCCTTGATATCTATTCTGACCCACTCTGAAGAGTCAACGTCCGCCGCTATTGACACCTGAACGTGAGGCGTGGATTCCCCGGTGTATTGTAGTGCGTTCTCGAGCAGGTGCTCGAGGGCAGTTCGCAACTGTCGATCGGCATGGACCGCCACCGCGTCGAGTTCTTGGAGCTCGATGTCTGCCGCAGGATATGCATCCCGATACTCGTCAACGAGGTCAACCACAATCGAGCCCGGATCGACCGGTTCCGTTGTGAGTTCCCGCCCAATAGTCCGCTGGATTTCCTGAGCGGTCTTGCTGAGGTTGACCAGTTCGTCTGCCGTCTCTCGAATTCGCCGAGCATACGCTTGGATTTCTGTCCCTTCGAGTTCTGTGACGAGTTGGTCAGCAAATCCGTGAACGATATTGAGATCGTTGCGAAGGTTGTGTCGGAGGATACGATGGAGCACCTGCAAGTGACGCTCTCGTCGTTTCAAGCGGGTAATATCTGTGTAGATGCCGAACCCACGTTCCCCGGATGCCGCTTGATACCGGATCTGCCGGAAGAGGAAGTACCGTCGTCCAGTCGGCGTGTTTGCCGTGAATTCTATTGGGTCACTATCTCCTTCAGCGTATTGTACGTCGGCAGGGGCAGGATAGTGTCGGTCTGTATTTTCCAAAAGCGTCTCTCGAGATTCACCGACAAGTGATTCACTGTCGATATTGAAGAGCCGTTCGAACGTCGGGTTCACGTTACGGATGATACTGCGCTCTCCGTCGAAATCAACCTCCTCGATGGGATCAGGGAGATTTTCGAAGAGATACGAAAACCGGTCACGCTCTTCGACGACGTCTTCTCGGGCTGCAACAAGAGCACGCAGGTCGCGCACGGCGCCGACAGAGCCAACGAACTCGCTGTCCTTCGGGAACGGCGTCAGTTCGATCTCGACGGGCACACTGTCACCAGCCTTGGTAATTCCCTTGGCTTCGTACTCGCGGCTAGCTCTGTCCGAACTCGACCGGAGCTCTTCGAGCAATTGTTGTCCTTCAGTAACGCCCTCGTCACTGAGAACGACTGACACAGGGCGGCCGATTAGTTCGTCAACAGTGTACCCCAGCCAGTTTGCCAACGGCTCGGAGACCAGCGTGAAGTTCCCCTCCCTATCGAGCACGTAGACCATCTCCTGAACCGTCTCGAGGATGGCCTCATATTTCCGGAGATCGCGTTGGCGTTCGCTCCGGCTCAGCGCCGCCCCAGCAGTCGCCGCCAGTAGTTCCGCGTACTGTTGATCCGTTGTATCGAAGGCGTCCCGCTCCAACGCCCCGATGCTGAGAGTCCCGTGGTCATCGATCGGGAGATACAGCATCGACTGGACTGGTGACCGATCTCGATCGTCGTCGATGGCAGTAGCGTCGGCATACATCTCGGGTTCCATACGGTCAAAGACGCGACCAACCGGTCCCTCGCCGGGTTCATACAGCGGCCGCTCTTCCATCTGTTCATCCACGGTATCGGTCGACGCAACTGGCACCAAAGCCTCCTGATCGGGGTCGTACATCCGGACGACCGTCAGCTTCTCTCCAAGTACCTCCTCGGCAGCTTTACCCACGATATCGGCGATCTCGTCGCGGGTGCTGGCCTGCATCAGCTTGCGACTCGTCTCCAGCAGCTCGTTCAGAATCCGCTCGCGTTCCCTGCGGTCCGTGATATCGCGGAAAAACACTGAGAGGCCATCTTCCGAGGGGTATGCGCTCACCTCAACCCAGATATCCAGTGGTTCGTACTCTGCCTCGAACGTGACTGGTTTTTGGGTCTCCATCGCCCGTTGATACTCATCGAAGAAGGGCAGATCAGTTGCCTCTGCGAACTCATCCCAGACGTTATTCCCGATGAGGTTCTCGGAAGACCGTTCGAGTAACGTTTCGGCCCGACTATTGAGATACGTGAACTCCCACGAGGCATCGATAGCAAAGAACGCATCGTCGATCCGCTCGAGTGTGTCTTCGAGGCGCTTCTGAGCGGCCTCGATATCGTGTTCGTACTCGCGTCGTTCGAGTTCGTGACTCACCCACTCCGTAATTAATTCGACGAGCGTGCGCTCAGCTGGTGAGAACGAAATATCCCGCGCCTCTTGATCAGCGAAACAGAGTGTCCCGTAGAGCTCACCGTTGACGATGATTTTCCCGCCAAGATAACACCCCAAGTCGAACCGTTCGTAAGCTGGATCTTCAATCCATCCATCAGTCTCGGCGTCTTGAACGCCTAACAAGCCATCAGCCTCGATAGTTCGCCGACAATAGGTTTCCGAGAGCGGGCTCGTCGCTCCGGATCGGATATGCGTATGCGCTCCCCGAGCCTCGACAATTTTGAATTGATCACCGTCGGTGTCGATTGTGGATAAAAACCCGATATCAAGATCGAGCCGATTACAGCCCAGTTCGAGCAGTTGCTGGAATTTCTCCTCAAGCGACCGCTCAGAATCCGACGACACACGATACAGCTGTTCGAGGGCAGTCTGATTCTCGCGCAGTTCCGTTGTGAGCTGTTCGCGCTCTGTAACGTCTTGTCCTTCCGCTGCGATTGCGACAACCGCTCCCGCTTCGTCACGCACCGGCTCAAGGCCGAGTTGCACGATCCGCCGGTCGCCACCTGGACTATAATGGTCAGCCTGCATAGTCACCGACTCGCCTGCTGCGGTTCGCTCAACGCCATCACGAAGACGTTCTTGTAACGACTCGGAGTGGCTCCACCACGGAGTGTCCCAGAACAGCTCCCCTTCGATTGCGTCAGCATCGGCATCGATAAAATCGAGCGATGGTGCGTTCGCAAATCGGACGGTCCCATCCGGATCGAGAATCCCAGCGAAAGATGCCGGATGATCGACCAGCGCTTCAAGCTGCCTGACCGTTGCACGGGGATGAACTGATGCTGTATCGTCGCGACCACACACAGCTTCAAGCCTCTCTGTCAGTGTCTCAGCAGTCGCATCGAGATGTTCGCCGGAGACATATTCCGTTGCGCCGTGCTGTGTCGCCTCTATCGCGAGAGTTCCATCCGTTTTCGTCGAGTATGCGAGTATCGGGAGGAGGGGATATCGGTCGTGGACCGCTGAAACCGCGGTCAATCCGCGTTCGGAATCCGAGGCTGAACAGTTGATGACGGCACAATCTATTGCGTTCTCAGTATAGACCGACCACAGATCAGCTTCCGCCGTGGCAGTCCGTACAGTCCAGTTAGGCCGCTCACCGAGTCGCTCTCGAAATTCAGTATCGGTAGTGTGTTCGGTAGAAGAGACAGCGAGGATATCCCGTGTGGGTGGCATTCGTGGTCTACAGAAATGCTGGCACGGTGGCCATATAAATAGCGGCCTCCCAAGTGATACCCATTCTGTTGGCCTCCAGTACTGAAGACGCCGTTCGGCCCTTCGCCACGCTTATTGGTGTGCTATTTCTCAGCATAGGTATGTCTGCGACTGGCTCAGAGGTGAGTGACCTCTTTCGTGGGGGTGATGGGGAGGTTTCAAACGTTCTGTTGCTAGCGCCAGCGATGTCAAAATCAGAAGACGAGGTTTGTGTCGATCTGATGACGGTCAGAGATATCAAACACGAAAATGTCCTCTCGGTCACATTCACCCAGACGGCAGAAGATCGTCTTGAACTCTGGCAAACCCATGTCGGTGATGATCTCCCGGCTCAGGCAGGAATCGTCACTATCGGCGAACAAACGCGGTCGGCGAGTACATTCCGCAACTCGCCGTCGAAAACCCCGGGCCCGATTACGATCGACACCGTCTCTGACCCCGCCGACTTGACTGGACTTGGAATCAGCTTGACGAACTACCTCTCTGAATGGAGCCAGAACAGCAACCAGACCGTTGTCTGTTTCCACTCACTCACTCCTCTCTTACAGTATGCAGACCTCCAGCGTGTCTTTCGGTTTCTTCATGTCCTGACCGGGCGAATCGACTCCTCGGACGCGATTGCGCATTATCATATGGATCCGGGTGCTCACGACGAACAGACCCGCAACACCCTCATTCAATTGTTTGACGCGACTATCGAACTCGATGCCGATGGGAACCGTTCTATTACGCACCGGTAGTCTCCAGAAGTCAGCTCATAACCGTCGCTTCCCCTCTGTAGTCGTTTGGTATCGTCGAAGAGAATCCGCATCGCGCTTCCTCTAACCGAATCTCTCGAATCGTGTGGTGAGTTTCCTTTTGATACTGCGAGATAGATGTCCGGACCTGCATACGAACACAGACTTCTCTCTGGCGTCGTATCAGAGCCCTGTTTATTTATGTAGTCTAACCCAGGGTATGGACATGGCCGAAGACGTTCCCACAAGCGACCGTGACTGGCGCCGATGGTCGCTTGCTGGGTTCGGCTTCGTTCTATTCGTGTTCTTGTTTGTGATTAGTACGGCCAAGCCGGAGTCGGTGTTCGCGAATCCGGTTGATTCCACCTACCCACTCATCCTTGTACTCGGCGTTACTGGTGCCGGAATCACGGCAGCCCAGCAGGAGTATGCTCCTGCGGAGATCTGGTCACTCACACGATGGGCTGGCGTTGTCACCGCCATATTCGGGGGTCTGAGCCTGTGGGGTGTCTTCCTTGTGCTTCGCGCAGGAGGGTCAACAACGATTGCGGTCAATATCGTCACCGCTGTCATCGCGACTGGTGCAGGAATTGGGATTGTTCTTGGCGAGTACGATCGACGCCGACGCCAGGAATCGACGAGAGCGGAGCTCGTGGAAACGGCGGTCAAGAATGCGATGGATGGGGTTGCCATTCTTAATGCCGACGAAGAGTACATTATCGTCAATCAGGCCCACGCCGATCTCTACAGATACGACGATCCCGATGCGATGGTTGGCGAAACGTGGCGGATGTGCTATGAGTCGGCAACTGTGGATAAATTCGAGGATGAGGTACTGCCAACATTAGCTGAAGCAGGTGTCTGGCGCGGTGAGGCGGAAGGGATTCGTGCTGACGGAACGACGTTTCCCCAAGAACTGTCGCTCACGACGCTAAACGATGGAGGAATGGTCTGTGTCGTTCGCGATATCAGCAATCGCGTCGAACGCGAGCAAGAACTCAAATCCACAACGAATCTCTTATCGACACTGGTTGAAAGCATCCCTGCGGGCATTCTAGCCGAAGATAACGACCGCCGGATGCTGTTCACTAATCAGGCATTCTGCGACCTCTTTGATATCGAGGCTTCGCCGGAGGAACTCGTTGGAAGTGACTGTGAGGCCGCAGCCAATCGATTCAAAGACTTGTTCGTTGATTCGGAGCGGTTCATCGAGCGGACAAACCAATCGGTGGCGAAGCAGACTTCGATTGAACGTGAAGAGTTCGATCTTGTGGATGGGCGGACACTGGAGCGGAGGGCGGTCCCAGTCGAGCTGGATAGTGATGAGATGGGGTATCTCTGGGTCTACAATGATGTTACCGAACGGACACAGTACGAGCGTCGACTCAACGCGCTCCACGAGACGACTCGGAAATTAATGACTGCCACATCTCCAGAGGCGATCGCCACTCACACAATCGACGCCGCGAATGATATTCTCGAATTACCGCTGAATGGTATTCATCTCTATGATGACGTCGAAGGGGGACTTGTCCCAGTCGCTTGGTCATCCGAAACTGAAGATGTCGTCGGCAAGCCCCCGACATTCACGCCTAGTGATGGCGCAGCGTGGGAGACGTTCGAGTCTGGAGAGTCGAGAATATTCGATGATGTCACTGACGCGGAAGAGGTGTATAATCCGAATACACCAATCAGGAGTGAACTTCATCTGCCACTGGGCGAGCACGGTGTCTTCCTTGTGGGCGAAACCACGCCAGATGCATTTGACCAGACCGACGTCACACTGGCAAAACTTCTCGCTACCAACGTCGAGACAGCCCTCGATCGGGCTGCTGATGAACGCGAACTCAGGGAGCGCGAACGAGAACTCCGCCAGCAAAACGAGCAACTCGAAGAGTTCGCGAGCGTGCTGTCACACGACCTCCGGAATCCGCTGAACGTCGCTCAGGGACGGACAGAATTTCTTGACGTCGATGACCAGGAGGAACATCTTGCAGCGATTCGTCGGGCCCACGACCGGATGGAGACGTTGATTGAAGACGTCCTGACTCTGGCCCGACAGGGCCAAACCGTTGGGGAGACGACAGTCATCCCGATACAGCGAACACTCACCCGAGCATGGTCACACGTCGACACCGGAACGGCATCGATTGACGCTGCTATCGACCTAGAGATCGAGGCAGATGAAAGTCGTCTTCAGCAACTGTTCGAGAACCTCTTCCGGAACGCGATCGAACACGGTGGGGACAACGTGACTGTTCGAGTCGATACCCTCGCTGATGGGACCGGGTTCTACGTGGCAGACGACGGCCCTGGAATCCCTCCGGACGAACAGGAGACGATTTTCGACCACGGGTATTCGACTACTACTGAAGGGACTGGATTTGGCCTCGCGATCGTTCAGCAGGTGGTTCGGGCACACGGCTGGTCGATCACAGTAACTGAATCCACCGATGGTGGCGCACGGTTCGAGATTCGTGGTATGACTCCCATCGGAGATGGTCATGATTGAGATAGCAGGTCCCTCTGCCGTATTCGCCGCGCAACCCGGCGTCTGGCATCAGCGAATCGCTCAGGGGGGTTCCTAACAATGCGTTTCGAGAGAGATCTGTCGCCACTCCAGATCACGCTCGTCTATATCGTGTTCGCGATGGTGGCGCTGCTCATCTCCGACGTGCTGTTCGTTCTGTGGATTGACGATCCCGCACTCCTGAGGCAGGTACAAACGGTTAAAGGCGGTGTGGAAATCCTCCTGACTGCGGGCCTTATCTATATACTCACGCGAGCGGGGCAACGGTCACTTGCCCGGACCAATACCCAACTTGAACGTCGGACACAGGAACTTCACATACTCCAGCGGCTCTTTCGGCACAACATTCGTAATGATATCAACATCGTTCGTGGGCGGGCTGAATGGTTGCTCAAGGAAAACGCAGACACAGAGACAACTCCACACCTTGAGGCTATCGTCACGTCGTCGAATAGGATCGTCACGTACGTTGAGAAGAGTCGACGTATCAATGAACTTGTTGACGAAGAATCAGCAATCGCCGAACATGATCTCGTCGATATCGTCGACAGCTCGCTCGATCAGTTAACTGATTACGTAACCGACGTTGATGTCTCTCGAGAAACACCGTCCTCTGCACGGGCGAATTCTCACCGACTCCTCGAATTTGCCGTGTTCGAAGTGATGGATAACGCTGTGACACATAACGACTCGGACCCCCCAGCACTCGAGGTGACGATCGAGGAAACCACCGACTGGGTTGTCCTGCACGTTGCTGATAATGGACCCGGGATTCCTGAGGACGAACGGACTGTCCTGCGTGAAGAGGCTGAAACCCCATTAACTCACAGTAGCGGGATCGGTCTCTGGTTGGCCTACTGGACGACGACCCGCTCTGGCGGCGAATTTCAAATCTCCGATAATGATCCGTCCGGGAGTGTCGTTACGATGCGGCTTCCCCACGCCTGACAGCCCTTCCGTCAGTTGTTCAGTGAATCGTCCCAATTGATATCTACGTTCGTCGAAGAACCCATTACTTCGGGAAACTCCTCTCGACTGAACACGTCTGCAAGTGCCTCGTCAGTCTGCTCGCGAACGGCTGCGAGTTGTGCTTCGAGCTGAGCGTACTCATCACTAGCACCACGGTCCTGTTCAGTTGTCTCCGCGTCTAAAATCGCCTTTTTGGTGGCAAGTGCATAGAATTCCTGTAACCGATCGTCGTACTGACTTCGTGTGAGTAAGCGCTCCACAAGACCCTCTAACTCGTCTTCCTCGATCGGTTTGACAAGATAGGCGTCGAATTCCATGTCGGCAATATCGAAGTCGGGATCAACGGCTGTGACCATTGCGACCTGGCACTCCAATCCTCGTTCACGAATCGCAGAAAGAACCTCATTTCCGGAGATATCTGGCATGCGGCGGTCAAGCAATACGACATCGACAGTCTCATCGAGTTGCTCGATTGCTGAACCCCCATCGTAGGCTGTTTTGACAGTATAAGAATCTTTCAACCAGAGCGCATACGTATCAGCCAAGTCAGACTCGTCCTCCACGACGAGGACAGTAGCCTGATGAGGGTTAGACATCAAATATAGCTCTCCTCAGTTACGTATTAGATTCATGTTTGGGAGTATAAAACATGGTGGTGCTATTTTGATTCAGGGCCGATAGAATGGCCTCCAATTCAGTTATTATGACCCGATGGTGGAGACATGAACCTTTGACGACTACCGACTCAATATAGACCGTTAGGGAAGGAACCAAGCTAATTTATGAACTGCGGTATTTACAACAGATAACAATCTGATGGTAGATCGCCAGGATTCGCCCGATAGCCATCACGGGGATACGAACTCTATTATTCCTGATTCCGATAGCGAGAGCACATCGCTCTCAACTGAGCCAAACACAGTAGTAGCCGAAGAAAGTAGCGCTGGGTCGGTGGATTCGGACGACGCGACCGAACAGTCGTCAGCAATCGCCCCGACCGACCCCGACTCGAAAGCGAAGATTCGCGATGCGATCCTAGAGGCGGTCAAAACCTCGTTCGAGCAGCTTGCCGAGGACGCCTATCCGGGGCGCCCATCCGAGGAATTCATCGACGAGGAGTTTTTCGATTTTAGCTATCTCGACGAGTACGAGGAGATCGAGCGATACTGGGTAAACCGACCGTTTGCGTACGTCACGATCCTCTACGACGACGACACCAACACGAACCGCTACCACCTGGTCGAACCCGACCTCGACGAGTTCGAGGAGTATGTCCGCGAGGATCTCATCCGGGCCCTCCGAAGCGATCTGATGTACAAGGAGTTCGAGGACACCAGCGACCGCGCAACCGTCTTTGATGCGGAGGTGCCCCGCGTGATGGAAGAGCACGCCGCGACGATCGCGGACGGCTCCCTCCAGCAGTTACTCTACTATCTGCGACGCGACTTCGTGAACTACGGCAAGATCGACCCGATCATGCGCGACCGCCACATCGAGGACATCTCCTGTGACGGCGCGGGGATGCCGGTGTTCGTCTATCATCACGGCTACCGTGACCTGCGGACGAACCTCTCCTTCAGCGAAGAGCGCCTGAGCGCGTACGTCGTCCGACTGGCTCAGCGGGCCGGCAAGCACCTCTCGGTCGCCGACCCGCTCGTCGACGCGTCGCTCCCGGACGGCTCGCGCGTGCAGTTAACGCTCGGCGGGGAAGTCACGACGAAGGGATCGAACTTCACGGTACGGAAGTTCGCGGAGGTGCCGTTCACGCCTATCGACCTCATCAACTGGGGGACGTTCTCGCTCGAACAGATGGCGTATCTCTGGGTCGCCGTCGAGAACAACGCCTCGCTGTTGTTCGCTGGCGGCACCGGATCGGGCAAGACGACGAGTCTCAACGCAGTCTCGATGTTCGTCCCGCCGGAGAGCAAGGTCGTCTCCATCGAGGACACCCCCGAAATCACGCTCCCGCACGACAACTGGATCCAGAACGTGACTCGCGAAGGCGTGACGGCCGGCGGCCGCGGCTCGGTCGGGATGTTCGATCTCCTGCAATCGGCGCTGCGCCAGCGTCCCGAATACCTCGTCGTCGGTGAAATCCGCACGGAACCCGAAGTTGCACTCACGTTCTTCCAGTCGATTGCGACCGGGCACACAGCCTACACCACATTCCACGCTGACTCGGTCCAAGGGCTGTTGAGCCGACTGGAGAACGAACCGTTGAACGTCCCGGCACAGATGCTGAGCAATCTCGATATCGTCTCGATCCAGCAACAGACGACCCAAGACGGGACGCGCGTCCGACGGAACCGGGGACTCGTTGAGTTAGCCCGTGATCCCGACGACCCGACCAGCGTCAAAACACACGACGTGTTCCGTCGAGACCCGAGCACGGACACGTTCAGCCAGGAGAACAGCTCGAACGTCCTCGGGCAGATTGCCGACGAGCGGGGCTGGACGCCGGGGCGAATCGAAACCGCGCTGGACCGACGCGAAGAGGTACTCGACTATCTTCTCACAGAGGAGATCACCGCCTACGAGGACGTCGCCCAGGTGATACAGGGATTCATTCGAGATCGACAGTATATTCTTGACGAGGTGCGGGCTGGGGAACTCGATCCTGACGATATCGCGGTTATGGAGGACGACGATTGAGCCGTGACCGGACACGACCGTTCGGAGACTGACTCCTCGCCCGAGGCCACCGACCCAGCCTTCCGTGAGCCTGGACTCGACGAGGCGACCGCTGAAGCCGTTATCGACGATGCCTTCGACGACGGAAGCCACGACGCCGCCGAACCCGCGACCGACACCGCCCAAGAGGAGACAGATGACACTGCAGAGTCCGAACCGGAGCCGGAAGAAGCGATCAGCGACCCACTCACCGAAGAGCGCGAGCTCGGCGAGGCTGAACAGGCGACGCTCCGTGAGGCCTACGGATACGTCAGGGCGTTTTTCAAAGCCCGGCCCACCCGCTATCGAGGCCTCCAGCGACGCCTCAAACAGGCGCGTGTCAGGGACACCTACGACGAGTACCTGACAGATAGCATCAAAGCTGCGGTGGTCGCTGGGTTCGTCGCAGGGATCGTCGCTAACGCCCTCGTGGCAGGGATCGCGCTGACAACGGGACTCGATGTCCTCGAACCACTCTTGGGTGCCACAGGACCGCTTCGGGGCGTTGTTGTTGCCAACCCGCTGATTGGTGCCGCGCTCCTCGTGCCATTGTTGTTTTCCCTCACCACCGCCGGAGTTGTCTGGGCGGGACGCAACTACTACTATCCACGGAGCGTCGTCGCCGCTCGCCGGCGAAGTATCTCGCTGAACCTGCCGTATGCGATCACGTTTATGTACGCCCTCTCCAGCGGTGGGATGACCTTTGACGAGATCTGTCGACGGCTCGGCGACAACGACCAAGTGTACGGCGAGGTTGCCAACGAGTTCGATGTCGTTGTCCGAGAAATCGACCTGTTCGGCAACGACCTCTTGCAGGCGCTCAGTAACCTCCGACAGCTGACGCCGAGCGACGACCTGCGGCGGTTCCTCGACGACCTCCTCGGGGTGCTCGAATCCGGCGGTGATCTCGAGACGTTCCTCGAGGAGGAAGCCGAGGAGTACCTCGACAGCGCACTCGAAGAACAGGAGTCGTTCATCGACACGCTCGGCGGGCTGAGCGAGGTGTTCGTCATCGGGTTCGTCGCCGCACCGCTGTTTCTCATCGTCGTGTTGATGGTCGTGAGCTTTCTCGGCGCCGACACCGTCGACATCATCGCCGCGCTCGTGTATCTCGTCTTCCCGCTGGCGATGGGTGGCTTCCTACTCGTCGTCGACCTGCTCTCGCGCCCCTACGAGGAACCGACTGCGAACCTATCGATCGAGGACGAGCGGATGATTGCCACCGAGCAAGTCGCGGACGATCCCCGCTTCCCGGCCTACCAGCGGACGAAACGGGAGACCGGACTACGGGCGTTTCTGGCCGATCCCTTCCGGGCGATCCGGCGGCGACCCTCGCTCTCGCTTGGGATCACGATTCCCCTCGGTGGCGCAGTCGTGGGGGTCGCCATCTGGACGGGAATTGTGTCACCCAGTGTCTCGGGATTCCTCGCCACGCCGCTTCGGACGACGGTCGGGCTCGTCGTCGGACCGCTGATCGCAACGACGGCACCGGTGATGGTACTCCACGAGCGCGAACGCCGCCGAACACAGACAATCACCGAGCGGTTCCCCGATGTGTTGAACATCCTCGCGAGTGCGAACCAGATGGGCGTCGACATCGTCGACGCCTTCGAGCTGGTGACACGGTGGGCCAGCGGGACGCTCGCCACCGAGCTCGAGAAAGTTCGCAACGACATCGCCTGGAACCACGATCTGACACGGGCACTCCTTGATTTCGCCGACCGGCTGAACGTGCCTCAGTTGAGCCGAACGATGACACTGATTGCCGAGGGGAGCCGATCGAGCGGCGATATCGCCGGCCTGCTGGAGATCGCAGCCGCCGATACGCGATCCCGGGAGAAGTTGGCCCGGGCCCGCCGCCGTGAAGTCGGCTCGTACGTCGCCATCGTCGTCGTCGGGTTTCTCGTCTACCTGCTGGTCATCGTCATGGTGAGTGCGAGTTACCTCGCGCCGATCGCGGAAATCGCAGCCAGCTCCGAGGGCAGTGGCGGGCAGGGAGCGGTGTCGCTGGGGGCAATTCCGGTCGAGACCTATCGACTGTTGTTCCTGCATTCGGCACTGATTCAGGGCTTCGGGAGCGGGCTCATCGCTGGAAAACTCGCCGAAAATGACGCCCTGAGCGGGCTGAAATACGGATTGGCACTTGTCCTGCTCACGATCGTGGTGTTCTTCCTCCTGGTGTAACCATGTCTGACTCATCCACTTCACCTCGGCGCTCGCAGCCACCACGGTCTACGAATTGTCGCACCGACCGTCGGACACTCCGGGCTGCCGACCGGGCCGTCTCGCCGGTCATCGGCGCAATCCTGATGTTTGCCTTGGTGCTCGCGCTGCTGGCCATCCTCCAGACGACGGCGGTGCCCGCACTCAACGAACAGCTCGAATTCCAGCACAACGAGCAGACCCAAGACGAGCTGGCCGACCTCGCCACTGTCATCGAGCGGGTCGCGGCGACCGGGTCAGATGAAACGGCGTCGGTCAGCGCCGGGCTTCGCTACCCGCCGCGGATGTTCTTCATCAATCCGCCGCCGGCCAGCGGGACCGTCCGGACGACCGACACCGCGACCATCGTCATCGACAACGCCCGCGCGACGGGCGAGACCGCCGACTACTGGGACGGGTCGGGGAAGTCGTTCGAGACGCGGGCGGTCGTGTACGCGCCGAGCTACAACGAGTACGCCAACGCCCCGGACACGGTCGTCGAACCGTGGGTCGTGTACAACCGCTTCGAGGACGCTCGATTGGCAGTCACCGAGCAAGATCTCGTCGATGGTCGCCGCCTCACGCTGACGACGCTTCGTGGAGAACGCACCACGTCCCGAACGGACCGCCTCTCGATTGGGATCGAACCGACGAGTGCGCCGGCCCGCACGGTGACCGTTCGGGCTGCCGGCGACCCGATGCAGATAACGATCCCGACGCAGCTCACCGAAGACGAGTGGGAAGACCTCCTCGCCGCGGAACTCGATCCGGCCGGCGATCCGGACAACGATCGGTACGTGACGAGTATCGACTGCACACAGGCACCGCCAGCACCGTGTGGCCGGCTCACGCTCACGCTCGAGCCGGGCGCGACGTACGAACTCCAGCTTGCTGCCGTCGCTGTTGCCGGCGGGGTTCCCGAACCTCCCGCGACGTATCTCACCGACATCGCAGGGAACGCGACAGCGATCCCCGAAACCGGGAGTCAGAAACTCGTCGTCCAGGCTCGCGATCGCTTCGATAACCCCGTAAGCGGGGTCACGGTTACTGGAAACGTGGACGGTGACGGTAGTCTTCGCGCCGTCGACGCCACCACCGGCACCGACGGTCAGGCAACCTTCGTGTACGAGGCTCCCGAAACCGTCGACGAGAGCCAAGACGTGACCGTGACGCTTGCCTTCGGCGGCGGGGAACAACCACGACAGGAAGTCACCTTCTCAGTTCGCGTGATGGATATCGATGGGTCCGAAAGTAACGGCAGCGAAAACGGGACGGCTCCAACAGCGACGATTACGAACGTCGACGCGAACACGGCAGGCGCACAGGATCGCTTCCAGGTAAGCGTCGACGCGATCGACCCAGACGACGACCTCGATCGCATCGAGTTTGAACTTCGGGACCCGGACACAGGAACAGTCATCGATTCGGTAACAGCGAACGTGGGTGGCGGGTCCGACAGCGCGACTGAGCGACTCACCGCAGCCGGTGGCGACCGCGTCGACGAATACCGGATCGTCGTGACCGCAGTCGACAGTGCTGGGAACACCGGTATTGACGAGCAGGTGGTCACCGGGAGCGGGTCGTGATTTGTTTCGTCGTTCGAACCATATTCTAAGCTGTTGAATTAATGGCTCATCTAGACACTGAGTCGAAACATAATCTCGGATTCCTGAACGTGCCGTCGATGACTGGTGAAGGCGCGACCGTCTTCACCACGAATCTCCGAGTTGGCCTGGAGGAAGCCGAGTCGTTCTGTCGGCGCTATAGCCGCCGCTGGCAGATCGAGAACGATTACAAGAGCATCAAAGGGGATTTTCTCGCAAAGACATCCTCGAAGGACTACCGCGTTCGTTTGTTCTACTTCGTCTTCGCGGTGCTCTTGTACAATATTTGGCGACTCACGGACTTCCTATTGAAAGCTGGTGTCGACGGCGAGATGGACTACGCACCCGTGCTGACCGCGGGCGAGTGTGTCGAGATCGTCGCGTCGGCATTGATCCCGCCTGACTGAGCGACCGATTCCCCACCGGGATCGCCGCATGGGAGTGGCGACGCTATGTAGTAGGACCAAAACCCACACAATTTCCCATTGTCGCTCGATTATCTCCTTCAGGATAGGCAGCAATCAAGCACTTCGTCGGGAGATGGACCCGAATCGACGGAGATTTGAGCCAAAGTTAGCCTATCCTCCGAAACTGTGGCCCGACGCCATCTGGATTTAGATATAGCGATATACAGTTTATTCCTGCTGTGTATTATTTTGGGAGTTTTTGTCCGGTTACCGTTTTCTCGTTGGGAAAACAGTAGAGGACAACCTATAAGTAAATCGAACGAAACACTCTATCCACCGAAACCACCAGACTTAGAATCGCTACGGCACGGAGTACGTCCGCTCCTGCTGGCGATTTCACTCACGCTCACACTCGAGTCTCTCACCGACCGCGACGACTACACGAACACTATGACCGAAACGACCGACACTCCACGCTACAGCACGATGGACCTCGAGGACGCCGAGGCCTTCTACCACGACGAGATCACGCCACAGATGCGCGCCGAGGGACTCGCTCCTGACCACGAAACCCCCACCTATTCGTGGCTCGAATCGCACTTTCCAGGGTTCATCAAACATCTCTCGCGGCGATTCGACCTCTCACCGGGTGACTTCTACGAGAAGATCGACGTTCCGGTTGAGTCCAAGCCGGAGGAGCGACCGTTTGACTTCGTCGACGACGAAGAGACGCGTGCAGCCCTTGAGGACTACCTCGTCGAGCTGCGCGATCGGCAGGGACGGGCGGAGTCGACGGTCGCCACACGCCGCTCTGCGCTCCGTCTGTACGTCCGGACATACAAGGACGTCAATGCCACCGATGATCTGCTCAGACCGCTACACGACGACGCTGCGCGGGCCGACGAGATGGATCGCGTCGCGGATACGTTCGACGTCCTACGTCGCCGCGAGGACACGCTGACAACGCACGCGTCGCGACGGAAGTACGTCCAGGAAGTTCGGCAATTCTACACCCATCAGGTGACGTTCAAAGGCGCACGCCACAACCCGACCGACCAGCTGGAACGTCGCTTTGGGTGGGATTCGACGCCTGAGTGGGACAATCAGGCTCTTGAGGCTGATCAGATACGAACACTCTATCAGACAGCCACCGATCCGGTCGACCGTCTCATCGTGATTGGGGTCTGCGGATGGGGGCTTCGACCGAGCGAGGTTGCGTCGCTACGCGTTGATCAGCTGGTTCTCGACCCACCAGAAGACGACACGGAGGCCGGACCGTACATCGAATTCGGGAGTGAGCGGAAGAACGGACCCGGGACGGTCGCACTCCTCACGGGTGTTGAAGATGCAACCGCACGGATCGACACCGTCGTTGAGGAGGCGGGCGACGACTGGATGGGCGCTGTGTTCCCGTCTTCATCTGCGGAGAGCGGGCACCTATCGACGTCGACGGTTCGACGTCGATTCAAGAACCTCGCAGAACGCGCTGGAGTGACTGTCGATGGGGAGGTCCCGACGCCGAAGATGGGGCGACGATATTGGTACACGGCGTACGGAGAGGCGGTGCGTCGTGTGGCCGAGCGGTTTGCAGATGTCGCTGAGGAGCAGGGGTCGAAGTCAGCGGAGGTCGTGTTGGATAACTACCTCTCAGAAGCGGAGAAGCGCCGGCATCGCCGTGAGGAGATCCGAGAGGATCTTGAGGGCTTATTCGGAGAAGAACCCGGTGTCCAGTGACGTAGGGTTCGGATACGCTAAGACCTGAAACAGAGGAATACGAGCTCCTTCTCTCGAATTTTGGGGAATAGATTCGACGAGAGCAGTCAGTCGATCTCGAGTTCTTCTTTCAGCTGAGGGCTCTGAAGCCCAGCCCGAAAGACGGCGTTGAAGAAGTCCTTGTTCTTCGAGAGATCTTCACCGTGTGCGGCGAAATACTCGGTATCGAGTTCCTTGTACTTCACACGCATCTCCTGATAGACGCTCTCGTAGAGGTAGACGTTCACGTTGTGAAGGTCGCGAACAACAAGGCCCTTCGCGTCTGCGTCGAGTGCCATCTGCCGGACGGTCTCTCCGTCGGCTTCAACAGCGGTGTCGTCGATCTCATCTGACGTGTCTGATGTATCTGACGTATCTGCTGTGTCTTCGTCGGTACCGCTATCGGACGTAGTGGACGCGGGTTCGTCACCAGATATATCTGAGGTGTCTCCCATTTCTGAGGTATCTGAGATATCTGCGGGTTCTGCGGTGTCGGACGTAGTGGATGCCGATTCTTCGTCGGCTGTATCTGAGGTATCTTCTGTGTCTTTCGTCTCTGTACCGCCGCCTCGAACTTCGTCCATACTCCAAACGTCGCTTTTCCGCTCCTCGAGGTCATCGTCGCC
>Ga0207719_100276_pt1 | contig 37842 bp, 43 predicted proteins | sample A23P1SouthBayCA_2_FD_187279 | JGI IMG/M metagenome (GOLD analysis project Ga0207719, IMG submission 187279) | Aerobic enrichment media microbial communities from Eden Landing Ponds, California, USA - A23 P3 (3) (SPAdes) | ecosystem: Environmental > Aquatic > Marine > Unclassified | place... | reverse complement strand
GTCGAGGCCGCGCCCGCCGAGAAGATCGGCGGTAGCCACTCCACGCTCGTGGGCGGGCGCGCTGGCGAGCGCCTCGTGACGGCGGCCGCGGACCACCCCCACGTCAAGAAGGTGATCCCGGGGCCGATCGACGCCGGCGGGAGCGCCGGCGGCGGCGTGCGCGCGTCGATCACCCGCGCGGACGATAACGGGAACCTCCGATTACTGCTCCGGGAGGGGTCGAGTGTCCAGACGAACCGCGTCGTGACGACGGCGATGGACCGGGAACGCGGCGAGCGCGTCGGCGAGGACGTGGCGGCGGCGCTCGGCGAGGACGGCGACGGCTAAGTGGGCCACGGTCAACGGTCGGCGTTCGGGACGGGTTACGCCCCCCTCCGGGAGCTCACCTTCATCCATCAACACCCCCTTCATCTATCAACCATTACCATCACCAACGCTTATTATGGTAGACAGTGACTATCTACCGCCCCCGCGAGGGGGAGGCACAGGATGCGTAATGACCATCCGGAGGAGACTGACAGCGACGCGGACGTATCGACCGCGGCCGGAAGCCGGACGGGTGATGGGGAGGTAGTGACTGACCGAAACGAGACTGACACGGACGGAGGCCCCGGCAGGCTCGAACGGACGGGGGAGGCCGTCCCGCTATCCCGGCGGGGCACGCTGATGGCGCTCACCAGCCTCGGCGGCCTCGCGGCGATGGGCGGCACGGCCGGGGCTGCTCCGGGGAACGGTAACGGTGGCCCTCCCGGAAACGGCGGCAACGGCGGAGGCGGCGGCAGTTCGTCGGGCGGCCGGACGCGACCGTGGCGAAACGACGTCGACGCCAACGGCTACGACCTTCTGAACCTCGGGTCGCTGACCATGCTGGACAACGGGACGGCGATCACCGACTTCGAGGGCGATCACCTGCTCATCGACGACAACGGCGTCCTCTACGTCAACGACGGCCCCGGATCGGGGCTGAACGCCGACACGCTCGACGGGCTGGAGCGCGCGGCACTGGAGACGCGGATCGCGGAACTCGAGGCGGAGGTCCAGGCCAACAGGAACTTCGCGGAGGCGGCCGCGGCGAACGTCAACGCGGCGTTCGCGACGATCGAGAGCTTCGTCAACGACGACCTCGCCGCCCTCGAAAGCACGCTCAACAGCGCCCTGAACGCGATCGAGGGGACCGTCAACACGCTGGGCAGCGCCGTCGAGGGGGCGTTCAACGACGTGGTGAACCAGATCCAGCCGGTGTTCGATTACCTCGCCGACGAGACCGACGGGGTTCAGGGCGCGTTCAACACGGCGGTGGCCGACGTCGAGATGGCGGTCAACGGGATCATCGACCTGTTCAACAACCAGCTCGACACGGCCACGACCGACATCGAGAACGCCATCAACAGCCTCACCGGTACCCTGCAGAGCGCCGAGGGCGACATCGACGGCGCGCTGGGACAGGTCGAGAACTCGGTCAACACAATCATCGGCCTGTTCAACAACTCGCTGGACGCGGCCACGACCGATATCGAGAACGCCATCAACGGCCTCTCCAGTTCGCTGCAGGACGTCGACAGCGTCGTCAACACCGCGCTGGCGGACATCGAGGGCGTCGTCAACACCGTCATCGGGGAGATAAACGGCGCGCTCGACGCGGCGACCTCTGACATCGAGAACACTATCGACGACATCTCAAACGCCCTGCAGGATGTTGACAACGTCGTCAACAGCATCCTGAATACTATCGAAAACGACATCAATTCGGTTCTGGATACTATCGAGAGTACGATCAACAGCATCATTGGCACTATTACTTTTGGAGGATCGAGTATAAGTCTCCCAGATCTAACATTACCGAATCTCAACCTCTCCTCGATCTCGGTGGACCTGCCCGACTTCGACATCGCGCCGCTGTCGCTGGGGCGGCTGAACCTCTCATCAATCTCAGTGGATCTCCCCGATTTCGACGTCCCGACGCTTTCCCTGCCGGACGTCGACCTCCCGGACGTCTCGGTGGACCTGCCGGACTTCGAGGTCCCGGAACTCACCCTGCCGCGGATCACGATCCCGGCGGTCGACCTCCCGACGGTCGACCTCCCGGATCTCTCCCTGCCGCAGGTGAGCATTCCGACCGTCAGCCTACCGACCCTGGACGAGACGGTCGAGGACTGATCGACCGTCGACCGGGTCTCCCGCTTCGGGAGCGCGTCCGAGTCTGCCAGGTTTAGGCTCGCGCGATGACGTACAGCGCGCCGATCCCGCCGACGACGATGCCGAACCAGTAACTCGCGAGGCGGTACACGAGGGCGATCGCCGTCGCGGTCGCGTAGGGAATCCCGAGAAGCGGGTCGAGCAACCCCACGAGCACCGCCTCGACGCCGCCGGTCCCGCCGGGGGTGGGCATCAGCCCCGCGATCGTGCTCGCGGGGACGATAAAGAGGACCAGCAGGGGGTCGATCTCCGTACCGAGGGTGCGCGCCGCGAGGTACAGCGGGATCGCGAACAGCACCCAGCCGGCGTACGAAAAGACGAGCGCGTACAGCAGTTCGCGGGGCTCGGCGGCGAGGATCTCGAGGGAGGCGTAGAATCGCTCGATGCGCTCGCGGGCGCCCTCGACGGAAAGGCGCTTGGTCCGGTGGGCGATCGGCGCGAGCACCCGGAGGACGCCGGCCTCGACGCCCTTCCGGTGGTTCCAGCCGACGTACGCGAGGGCGGGAATGGCGACCGCGAGCGCGGTGAGGCCAAAGGCGAGCGGCCGGATGGCGTCGGGGAGCTGGGCGCGCAGGACGAGTACCGCCAGCCCGATGGCGGCGAAGTTGAAGAAGGGAAGCAGATTGAGCAGGTCCGCCGTGACGACGCTCGCGAGGCTGTCCTCGTAGCTCGCGCCGGTGTCCTGGGAGAGGACGTACGCGATGAACGGCTCGCCCCCGGCCTGCCCGAACGGGGTGACGTAGTTGGCGAACGTGGCCGCGAAGTACGTGACGACGAGGCGGCGAAACGGGACGTCGATCCCGATCACGGCGAGGACGACCTGCCAGGCCTTCCCCCAGGCGACGAGACCGAGGAGCGTCGAGAGACACGCCAGGGCGAGCCAGCGCGGCTGTGCGTCCCGGAGGGCGACGAAGATCCGATCCCACCCCGCGCTGACGCCGAGCAGGTACAGGAGGACGGCGGCGATGACGAACCCCGCGACGATCTTCGTCAGGGTCCGGCGCTCGGCGAACTGGTCGAGGATCGCCGTGCCACCGTTGCTACCGGTCATCTACTCGAGGTACCCGAGGTCCCGGAGGCGGTCCTGTGTCTCATCGTCCATGTCGTCGAGGACGTCCTCCTCTGGGGCGTCGCCCCACTCGGCGCCGACGCGCGCGGCGAAGTCGGCGAGCGCCTCCCACAGGTCCGCCTCTGCGGGGTCGCCCTCGCCGTGGCGGTTCTCCGTCTCGCCGGGGTCGTCGTCCAGACGGTAGAACTCGTCGTCGATGCGCTCGTTGTGGACGTACTTCGCGTCGGTCCGTCGGGCCGCGCGCATCCGGGAGTAAAACCGCGAGTCGGGGTCGAGGTCGATCCCGGCCGCCTTCGCCTTGGATTCGAGCTGGTTGAGCTCGACCACCGGACGGTAGTACTCGACGTACCCCAGATCGGCGCCCTCGAACGTGCGGTACTCCGGGGAGAGCAGGGAGCGCTCGGGGTCGAACGGCTCGCCAGCGGGGCTGGCATCGGCGCCCGCGTGATCCAGAACCGTGTGGTACAGGTCGAGCAGCTCGACCTGGTCGGTCCGGCGCTCGGCGGGGAGGTCCGGGTGTTTCACGAGCAGGGGGACGTTGATTAGCGGGTCGTAGATGCAGAACTCGTGGCCGTAGATGCCGTGTTCGCCGTGGAGTTCGCCGTGGTCGGCACAGACGATCACCAGGGTGTCCTCCCACTCGCCGGCCTCGCGCATCCACGAGAACAGCCGGTCGAGCTGGGCGTCGACGTGGCGGATTTCGGCGTCGTACAGCCCCCGGATCGCTTCCCACTCAGCGTCGTCGATGTCGCGGGCGCCGCAGTTGTACTCCTTGGAGTTCTGGCAGACCTCCGTGGAGTCGACGCCGGGGGCGAACTGTTCGGCGTACTCCTCGGGGGGATGGTAGGGGAGGTGGGCGTCCATCAGGTTGATGAAGGCGAAGTACTCCTCGTTGTCGTCGATGAAGTCGATGGTCCGGTCGATGGCCTGGGGGGTCTTGGAGTCGGCGCCCTCGCCGCCGGCGAAGTACTCGTGAAACCGGTTGCCGATCTCGACGAGCCGGTCGGCGACCCCCCGGAGCCGGTCGCTGTCGTTCATCGCGCGCCAGGCCCGCGCGAGTGGGCCCGAGAGGAACTCCCCGGGCATCACCTGGAAGAAGTTGTCCTGGTCGGAGAAGCCGGCGGTGAGGCCAGTGTAGGGCGTGATCCAGGCGTTCGAGGAGTAACACGCGCTCGGGCGGTCGAGCGATTCGGCGAGCGTCGTCGTCCCCTCCAGGTAGGGATTCTCCTGGCTGGCGCCGTGTTCGGAGGGGTACTGGCCGGTGAACATCGAGGCGTGGACGGGCAGCGTCCAGGGCGCTGGCGCGAGCGCCTCCTCGAAGACGGCCGCTTCCTCGGCGAGCGATTCGAGTGCTGGCGTCGTCTTCCGGTCGTGGCCGTACACCGAGAGGCGGTCCTTCCGGACCGTGTCCATCACGACGAACAGGACGTTTCCCGGTCCGTCGTCACTCATCGTGTTGAGCCGGGGCGCTTACCGGGTTAAAGACCCCGGTTTCCCGCCGTCAGTGCCGTCGTCGTCCCGGGTAGCGGCGGGTCGATGCCGCTGCCAGTGGCGTTTTGATCCCGGGGGACGGACACCCCGGTATGCCGGAGCCGTGCGCTCCCTTCGAGGACGCGGTCGTCGAGACCGTCGCCGCCGAGCACGGCGTCGACGCTGACGTCCTCCGGGAAGCCATCGACAGCCAGCAACGGATCGTCCGGGAGTTCCCCGACATGACCGTCGAGGCGCTCGTCCACAACTGGCGGACGGCGTTCCCGACCGACCCCTTGGTCGAGACGGACGCGACCGCCTACTACCTCTCCGTGCGGGAGACGGTCTGGCGGGACGTCGCCGGGCGACTCGATCTGAGCGACGGGGAACGCGAAGCGGTCCGGACGGTCAACGCCCGGCAGTTCGAGACCTCGGTGGGGGAGGCTGCCGAGGACGTGGCCGTGGTGCTGACGAAGTGACGAAAAGAGAATCGACTCGCCCGGTCAGAACGGCGCGCTCGGGCCGCCGCTGTCGCGGCCGTCGCCGCCGGAGTCGCTGCTCTCGCCGGGGAAGGAGGGGCTCATGCCGTCGGCGCCGCCGCCCCCGCCCATCCCCGTGTCGGCGTGGACTTTCTCGATCTCGGGGATCTCCGAGACCATGCGGCTCTTGATGGCCTGGATCGTCATCGGGGAGATGCCACACCCGCTGCAGGCGCCCCCGAGCATGATCGTGACGGACCCCTCCTCGCGGTCGATGTCCCTGATGGCCGCCGATCCGCCGTGCATCTGGATCTGGGGGAAGTTCCGGCGCAGGAAGTTCTCGATGCGCTCGCGCAGGTCGTCGTCCTCCGTCCGGGTGTCCGCGCTCATGAACCAGGGTACGTGACGAGGCGTCTTAAGCCCTTGCACCCGCCGCGTGTTCCATTACTCGCCGCCCTCGAATCCGAACACGCGGCGGATCTCGACCTCCAGGCGCTCGACGTACTCCGCGAGGACGGCGTCGAGTTTCTCCGCCTCGATCAACACGCCCTGGAGGCGATCGGCGGGGTTCTCGGGGAGTTCGATCCGGAACCGCCCGTCGCCCTCGTAGAACGGCTCGCTCTCGTTGAGGACCTGCTGGTCGATGGCGTGGACCAGTTCGGAGTCGTAGCGCTCGTTCATGTACTCGAAGGCCGCCCGGTAGGCCCGCTGGAGCTCCGTGAGGTAGTGGACGTACTTCTCCTCGAACTTCTCGGGATCGAACTCGGGCATATCCTGCCGGTCGGCGTGAGAGAATAAAAAGCGGCCGGTCGGAGGCTTCGGCGCGGCCGATCGGCGCGCCGACGCCGATCACATCCCGCCGCCGTCGCCTCCGAGGGGTTTGTACTCCATCTCGCGGAACTGGATGGTACCGTCGCCGCCGCGGTGCTGGAGGCCGAACATCCCCGAGGACTGGGCGTCGTCGGTGACCTCGGCGGTCGTGATCCCGTTGACCCACACCCGGAGGCTCTCGCCGTCGGCCATGACGCGGTAGTAGTTCCACCCGTCGGGCTTGAACGCCATCTGTGAGAAGGACTCCCCGGAGATGTCCTTCAGCCAGCTCCCGGTGCTGTGGCTGTAGAGGCTGCCCGACATGGCGTCGTCGGTGGGGTCGATCTCGGCGCGGTACCCCGAGACGCGATTCTGTCCGGGGTTGCGGAACATGATCCCGCCTTTCGCGCCGGCGTTGACCCACGTCTCGAAGACGAAGTCGTCGTAACTGTCCTCGCTCAGGAGGAAGAAAGACTGGTCGCTGTCGAGTTCGAGGACGCCGTCGGAGGCGGTGACGGTGCCCCGGTCGAGCGGGTTCGTCCAGCCGTTCGTGTTTCGGCCGTTGAACAGGCGGGTCCACTCCCCGACGTCGAGTTCCTTGATCCGGATGTTGCGCCACCGGACCTCCCGGCCGTCGGCGCCGATGCTGTGGACCTGCAGGGCGATCACGCCCATCGACATCAGGTGGTCGATGTCGAACTGGCTCAGGTCGAGATCCTCGATCTGCGTGCCGTTGATCCACGTCTGGAGGCGGTCGCCCTCGACGCGGATCCGCATGTCGTTCCACTCGCCGTTGTTGAACGCGTCGTTGGCCGGCGGAGCGCTGCCACCTCCGCTCATCCACCCGGTCGGGAGGCCCTCGCCGTAGACGGAGCCGGCCTGTCCGGGGGGGATCTGGCCGCCGTCACCGGACAGTTCGAGTTCGACCTGCGGGCCGTGGACGTGCTGCTGGCTCTGTTTCGTGTGACTGCGGACCTGGATGCCGGAGTTGAGCCCGTCGGGGTCGACCCACGTCTCGAACTCGAGTTCGAAGTCGTCGTACACCTTGTACGAACTCAGGAAGCTGTTGGGGCCGGAGCTGCTGGAGATGCCGACGATGGTGTTGCCATCCCGGGTTTCGTATGTTGCCTGGCCGTTGACCTGGTGCCAGTGGGAGTCCTCGATCGATCCGCCGTCGTACATCGAGACGAACTGGGGTTCCCTGGGCGTCGCGGTCGCGGTGGCCGTCGGCGTGGGTGTGTCCGTCGTGGTCGTGCCGGTCGGCGTGTCGCCCGTCGTCGTGGTCGCGTCGGTCGGCGAGACCGTGTCGGTGGGCGTGTCGCCGGCCGTCGTCGACGTGGCGGTGTCCGTCGCGGTCGCCGTCGGCGAGTCGGTTTCGCCGCCGTCGCCGCCACAGCCCGCCAGCCCGACCACGCCGAGCCCACCGAGTACTTTCAGGAACCGCCGCCGGTTCTCCCCGTCGCTGTCCGTCGTTTCGTTACCGTCATTCCGACTCATGCTGTAATGATACGGATTTTTGGTACAAACATCTATCGACATCCCGACCCGAGAGACCCCGTGGCAACCACGTCCTGAGGGCCAGTCATGCGCCGGCCGGGAATTGAACCCGGGCTATGAGCTTGGGAAGCTCATGTCCTACCACTAGACCACCGGCGCTTCCGGGTCGGGAGTACCCCGTGGGCGCACTTGAAACGCTCGGTCCGGGACGGCGACGGGGCTTAGTGACCCCGGGGCGTACCCACCCTCGATGCCAGTCTCCACCACGTCGCGTTTCGACCTCGATCTCTCCGAGGCGGAACTCGACGAGCGACGCGACCACATCGTCGCGTTCATCCGCGAACAGGTGCGCTCGGCGGGCACGGATCGAGCCGTCCTCGGTCTCTCGGGCGGGATCGACAGCACGACGACGGCCTATCTCGCCGTCGAGGCGCTCGGTGCCGACTCCGTCCACGGGCTCGTGATGCCCTCCTCGGTCAACCGCGAGGCGAACATGAGCGACGCCGAGCGCGTCGCCCAGGACCTCGGAATCGAGTACGACGTCATCGAAATCGACCCCATCGCGGAGGCGTTCTACGACGCCTACCCCGAGGGCGAAGACGACAGGGTCGCCGCGGGCAACGTCAGGGTACGGATCCGGGCGGTCCTGAACTACTTCGTCGCGAACCACGAGAACGCCCTGGTGCTCGGAACCGGCAACCGCACCGAGGCGCTGGTGGGCTACTTCACGAAGTACGGCGACGGCGCGGTCGACTGCCTCCCGATCGGCAACCTCTACAAGGGACAGGTCCGCCAGCTGGCCCGCCGCCTCGGCGTGCCCGAGGACCTCGTCACGAAGACCCCCTCCGCCGGGATGTGGGAGGGCCAGACCGACGAGGCGGAACTCGGGATCGACTACGACACCCTCGACGCGATCCTCGCGCTCACCGTCGACGGCGGCGTCCCGAAGGGAGCGGCGGCGGACGCGCTCGGCGGGGTGACCGTGGGCGAGATCGAGCACGTCCACGAACTCCACGAGGCGAGCGCACACAAGCGACAGTTTCCGCCGGCACCGGACCCACCCTGATCTCCCGATCCGTCCGCAGTCGGCTTCCGAGGCGGTGACGCCCGACGGCGAACCGACGGTACCGGGGTGGTTCCCAAAGGTCTTTGCCGTCGCTCCCGCTAGATAGGGCACTGATGGACGATGCCGCCCGAGTACGACACGCGGCGCGGGAGGCCCTCGCCGACGTGGATCCGCGGCGGCTGCGGGAGTTGCTCGACGCACGCGTCGAGGAGGTCGCGGCGACGCCGGGGGTCCTGGCGCGTACGAGCGCCCGTCTAGCCCACGGGCATCCGGAGCCGGACAGCCTCGACCGGCGGGCGGCGGGCGTCCAGCTCATCTACGCCGGGCTCTCGCTGACCCGGACGCTCGCCCGGGATTCCCCCTGGAAGTCGGGCGAGTCCGCGGACATGGACGTCCTCGTGGCGGACGTCCTCGTCGCGCGGGGGTTCTACCTCCTCGCCCGGACCGAGGCGGCGGGCCACGCCGTCGAAACCGTGCGCTCCTTCGGCCACGACGAAACGGTGCGCGAGAGCGATCCGGACGCCGCCGACGGGACCCTCGAAGCCGACGTCTTCGAGCTGGCGATCGTCGCCGGCGTCTCGGCGGCCGGGGACGATCCCCCATCGGACGCGCGAGCGTTCGCGACCGACCTCGCCCGGACACTCCGGGGGGAGACGACGCTGCGCGACGACCTCCCCGAACGGGCGGTCGCGGCGCTCGAAGACCTCGTCGATGGCGACCGTCCGTCCGACGCCGCGCCGGACGAGGCGTGGGCGCGGTCGGGCGCGACAGACAGGTGAGAGTCCAAGCAAGCGCACTCCCCGGGGCCCCGCGGTCCCGTGGAATTCGAAACGCCTAAGCGAGGCTGGGCGGTAGGTCGGTTCGCGCCTGGGTAGCTTAGCGGTAAAGCGCGTCCTTGGTAAGGACGAGAGCCCGGGTTCAAATCCCGGCCTAGGCTGTCTCCCCCCGCTACTTCTGGTTATTAACTGGATTCCCCCGGATGCATAAATATCCGGCACTCAAGGACGAGAGCCCGGGTGCCCCTCACCCACTCCGACGCTGTACCGCGATTTCAAAACGTGCCATACATAGCAACAAGCCAGGGGTATGGGATTGACACCATATCTTTTTGATGATGGGGCCCATACCATAATGTAGCGATGGGATACACGGTCATTGAGGAAGTTGAAGATCGTGTCGGTAACCGGGTGATCCGACGCCGGATCATCCGGACGGACGATGAACAGTACCCGAGTGGGTATCGGTACGCACTCCACTACGGATATACCGATGACCGTGGCATCATCCTGCGCTACGACAACGAGAATCAGATACCAGGACGACACGAACGCCACACACCAGACGGTGTTGAGGAAATCGAGTTCCCGGGGATGGCGGAACTTCGAGATCGCTTCTTGACCGAGGCTGAAGAGCAAGACAGTGAGGACTCACAATGAGTACGACCACGAACACACTCAAGATCACGTTTGGACAGGCCGACAAGCACCGGAAGGAAGCGCGCGAGCGCTTGCGCCGGGCCGAAGCCGGAGACACAGAGGAGGCGATCCAGCAGGATGCGATATTCATCTTGAACTTCGAGGACTTCGTCGATGTCGAGCGTCTCATGCGACAGTCGAATCTTGATCTCTTAGAAGCGATTGTCGACCAACAACCCGAAAATATCCGCCAGACGGCAGAGGTCGTCGCGCGTGATTACCGAGAAGTGCATCGAAATCTGAAAGAGTTGGAGGATCTCGGAGTCATTGAGTTCGAAGACAACGATGGGGGGAAGAAGCCGATCCTCCGCGATGGAGCGGAGACGATCGACTTCTCGTTGAGTATTGGCCGCGAGAGCGTGGGCGACCCGCCGAGTGCCTCAGCCGATGATTGATCACGGCGGCCTCCGACAGATGGGCGTCACGAGCTTTGGTGGCATCGTCGAGTGCCTGGTGAGGTTGCTCGAGTTCCCGGTCGACGGACGGATCGGAGTCGCCGGAGTCAGGCATACGAGCGGCCCTGCGTGATGACGTTTCGAATGAAGGGGTTGCCCTCGCGTCGATACCGGGTGAACGTGGCGTTCGAGAGGACGTGCAGTTCGACGACCGGTCCATGCTCGATCATCACGTCGAGTGCGATATCCCGGAGTTCGTCCGCGACCGCATCACGGTCGACGTCGTCGTCGAGAACCACCAGGACGTCAACATCGCTGGCCAGGCCGTCGGTGTCGCCCCGGACAGTGGAGTCGAAGACGTAGAGTTCGTCGATGGCGTCGCCGAATCGAGACCGCGCGCGATCCACGAACGCCTCGGCGGCCCTCGTATGAGCTCCCGGAGAGAGCTGTCGAGCGGCGGTCTCGTTCGTCATGGTGGCTGGTTCGTGTGCCGGCGGCATGTACATTCCCTCCGACGCGCTCCCGTAGCGAGACGTCGTGGAGACGAGTCAGGCGGGACCGCCCCCGGTCAGGTCCGTTCGTCTCCCAGCCGGAATCCGGGCGTAAGAACGACGTGCTCGACGGATGGGTTCGATCCGGCGGAACCCGGCTCATCCTCGGAGAGAACCAGCCCATGGTAAACTCGTGTTACCGTCCGTCGATCGCGCTTTGGTACACCGATTCGGCCTGATCGGTGATCGCCTCCCAGTCGTGCTGGCTCGCCCTCGTCGTGGGATCGGTGGGTGGGCGTTCGCCCGCGAGGGCGCGGTCGAGAGCGTTGGTGAGGGCGTCGGTGGTGGGCTCGGTGACGAACCCGGCGTCGTCGATGCCCTCGCCGGCGGCCGATTCGGGATGGTCGGCCCCGATCACGGTACAGCCGGCGGCCAGGGCTTCGAGAAGGAGACGCGTGCACCCCCATCGACCTTTTATACTGGGACGAACTACCAGTACCCGATGGCCGAATCGAGCACGGATCGGATCACGACGGAGCTGATGGACGAGCCCCATCTCGCGGGCCGCCGGATCACCGTCCTCAACATCTACGAGTGGGTCGAGGCGCGCGGGATGGGTCCACAGACCGTCGCCGACAGGTTCGATCTCGACGTGGCTGACGTGTATGCGGCGCTCGCGTATTATCACGATCACCCCTCGACGATGAAATCGATACGGGAGGCTCGACAGCGGGCGTTCGACGAAGCGCAGGAACGCGCAGCGCGGGATCGCCCCTCCGGCGTTCGACCTGGATGACGGCGCAGTGGCGATTCCTCATCGACGAGAATCTGCACCCGCCGATCGTGACGTACCTTCGCAAGGAAGACATCGATGCGTCGTACGTTCCGGACGTCCTGTTTGAGGGTGCTGACGACGAGGCTGACATCCTCCCGTACCTCGGCGAGTCGGATCGCATCTTCGTGACGAACGATCTCCGGCACTTCGGTGATCGACACCCGTCCGAACACGAGGGGATCGTTCTCGTGTACGATGGAGAGCTGACGGCGTTCGAAATCGTTTCCGGCCTCCTCGACATCGTCGAGGCGTATCCCGACCGTGATTCGTTGCGCGGGTACGAAGTACTCGACGAGTGGCTTTGATTCCCGGGCGGGACGACCCGTGGCGTACTCGCCCTACGATCCGTCGATCGCGCTTCGGTAGACCGATTCGGCCTGATCGGTGATTTCGTCCCAGTCGTACTGGCTCGCTCGCTGAATGGGATCGGTGGGTGGGCGATCACCGGTGAGGGCGCGGTTGAGGGCGCTCGCGAGGGCCTCGGTGGTGGGTTCGGTGACGAACCCGGCGTCGTCGATGACCTCCCCGGCGGCGGACTCGGGGTGGTCGGCACCGATCACGGTGCAGCCGGCGGCCATCGCTTCGAGGGAGGTTATTCCGAAGCCTCCCTCGTGGACGGGGAGGCGAACACGCGGGCGGCCTTCATGTGTGCGAGGACGTCCTCGTACTCGTCGAGAAAGCCCGTGAAGGTGATGCGGTCGAAGGCGTCGAGGGTCTCGGCCCGGCGTTCGAGGGCGTCCCGCTGTGGGCCGTCGCCGACGACGCCGAGGGTGTCGTCGGTGTCGATGCGGTCGAAGGCGTCCAGCAGGCGGTCGACGTGCTTGTCCGCGATGAGCCGGCCGGCGAACAGGACATCGAAACCGACCTCGGCCGGCGGGATGGATCGGATGCGGTCGACGTCGATGCCGTTGGGGACCACCTCGATGGACTCGCGGGCGGGGCCGAGCGTCGCGAGGCGGTCGGCGGTGACTCCAGAGACGGCGATGGGGTGCTGGGGGACGCGGGCGGTGAGGTGCTCGACGGCCTTGCCGAAGGGGGCGAGGCGGCCGAGGTAGCCCTCCCAGTAGTCCCGCCAGACCTCGTTCCGGGTGGTGACGAGGGGGTGTTCCTCGGAGTGTAGCGCCGGGAGAGGGCGACCACGTCATCGGGGGATCCAACGGACAGCCCTCGGCCGGCTCGGCCAGAGGAAGACGGTCCTGCTCGCGACGTTGTGCTGACGGCAACGTCTCGTCACGGGTCGCGACGTTCCCGAAGACGCCGAGTCGGCCTCACCCGTTCGATCCACTGGGTGGGTGGCAGGGTCGCCGGGCGAAACATATCTGTTCACCATCCCGGATCGTCCCGGCGGCAACGCGAATCTCGTGCTGGAGGCGTTGCGACGGGGACGAGGCGAACAGTAATGGCTAATCGCCATCCGGCGGAGGTACTTGGGGGATCCCCGACGCGCGGCAAATATCGACGGATATAGTTACATTATAGAAATATATAATCCCTGCATAAACCCGAAGACCGACAGAAAGCGTCGGGTGCTTCTATCGTACATGATGATCGTTGATCGTCATTTCTGGCTGTTACGCCAGCCACAATACATTTATGCATCGGGGTAGTCAACGTTTACCGAATGACTGTCCACTGGGGAGGGGACACTAAATGAACCGTTATGCGGAGGCTGCATATCGGGCACCGATCGAGCGCGTTCCCTGTAGCGCCCCGGCGATCCGGACGACCATCGAGGAGTGTGTCGAGTGTGACGACGCGATCGTCCGGAGTCGGGGATCCGGATCCGCGATCGGGATGACGGGTGCGAGATAACATGGTCCAGGCCACGTCTCGGGCGGGCGAGAGCGATATCACGGGGCAGACGATTCTCGTCACCGGCGGCGCGGGATTCATCGGTGGGCACCTGGTCGAGTCGCTGGTCGAGGCGAACGACGTGCGCGTCCTCGATGATCTCTCCGCCGGATCGCGGGCAAGAGTTCCGAGGGAAGCGACGCTGATCGAGGGCGACGTCCGGGACGAGGCAGCCGTCGGGCGGGCGATGGGGGACGTGGACGCCGTCTTTCACCTCGCAGCCGTGGTGAACGTCGCCCAGTCAGTCGAGGAACCCGTCCACTCCCATTCGGTAAACGTCGACGGAACCCTCAACGTCCTCGAGGAGGCGCGCCGGAACGACGCGCGCGTCGTGCTGGCCTCCAGCGCGGCGATCTACGGCGCCCCCGAGTCGATCCCCATCGACGAGGACGAGCCCGCAACGCCGGAGTCGCCCTACGGGCTGGACAAGCTGACGGTGGATCGCTACGCCGCGATGTACCACGACCTCTATGATCTGCCGACGGTCCGGATCCGGCCGTTCAACGCCTACGGCCCCGGACAGACAGGGAGTGAATACAGCGGCGTCATCTCGATCTTCATGAACCAGGCGCGGGCGGGCGAGCCCATCACCGTCGAGGGCGACGGCACCCAGACCCGGGACTTCGTCCACGTGTGGGATCTCGTGCACGCCTTCCGACTGGCGGCGACGACGGACCACGTCGGCGAGGCGTTCAACGTCGGCACCGGGACGAGCGTGTCGATCCGGGAGCTAGCCGAGCGCGTGCAGGAGGTCACCGGGAGTACCTCGGAGATCGTGCATACGGATCCCCGGGAGGGCGACATCGAGCACAGTCGCGCGGACATTGCGAAGGCCGAGGCGCTGCTGGGCTACGAGCCCCGGGTGGAACTCGATGAGGGGCTCGGCACGATCCAGGAGCCTCCCTCCAGAGCACAGCCGGTTACCCCCAGCGTGGACTGACCCATGAGCAACCTCGACGAGACGAACTGGCCGGATCAGGCGACGCGGGAGCAGCCAGCCGTCGGCATCCGGGACACCGGCGACGCGGACGCCGTCGCCGGGACGATCCTCCGGGCCCGCGAACACGGCTGCCAGACGTTCGTTGTGACGCCGGACAGGGGGTCGGAGGCGGCGCGGTTCGCGAAGGAGTTGGGGGCGGAGGTCGTGACGCCCGCGGAGCGTCTCACCAACGGCGACCGCACGAAGCACCTGCGTCGCGCGGCCCGCAAGCAGGGGTTCCCGGGCGTGATCTGGCACACCGATCCGACGCGCCGGATCGACTTCGAGCGCAGCACGCGGGCGCTGTGGGACAGCGACGAGTACGTGGTGTCGTCAAGCGTGGACTCGGTGGTCGAGACGGAGCCCAGCGTACTGGTGGCGATTCCGGCGTACAACGAGGCCGGGAGCATCGGTGAGGTCGTTCGGGAGGCGCGGGAGTACGCCGACGACGTCGTGGTCGTCGACGACGGGAGTGACGACGCGACGGCCAGCGAGGCTCGCGAGGCCGGGGCGACCGTCGTCCAGCACGATCGAAACCGGGGGTACGGTGGAGCGCTGAAGACCGCGTTTCAGGAGGCAGAGCGCAGTACCGCCGAGCACCTCGTGATTCTGGATGGGGACGGACAGCACGACGCGGGCGACGTGTCCCGGCTGGTAGCGCATCAGCGCGAGAGTGGTGCGAACATCGTGATCGGGAGTCGCTTCGCCGACGGCTCGGAGACCGACCTGCCGCTGTACCGGCGGTTCGGCCTCGGCGTCGTGAACACGTTGACGAACCTGAGTTTCGGGGTCGTCCGGTCGCGATCGCGGGTGCGTGACACCCAGAGCGGGTTTCGGTGTTACGACCGCGAAGCGATCGAATCACTGGCTGTGGATGACTCGATCGGGGACCATATGGGCGCGAGTACTGATATTTTGCATCACGCGCATACTCAGAACTACGAGGTCGCCGAGATTGGGACGACCGTCGACTACGACGTGGAAAACGCGAGTAACCATAACCCCGTCCAACACGGTCTGACGCTCGTCGCGAACATCCTACGGACGGTCGAAAGCGAGCGGCCGGTCCTGATCTTAGGGGTTCCGGGGTTTATATTAGCCTTTCTCGGTGTTGCCTTTGGCTACATGACGTTCTCTATCTTCATCTCTGCCGGGACGTTTCCCATCGGACACGCTATTGCCTCCGTCTTCTTCACACTGGTTGGTGTATTTTCCGGGTTCACCGCGATTATCCTCCATGCGCTTAACAATATCAACGGGCCACAAGGGGGCAATTTAAGATGACTCAAAAGAAAAATATTTTGATCATTTTGGGAACTCGGCCGGAGATCATCAAACTCTCACCCCTCATCCGAAGTTGTGAGGAGGCTGGTCTTGAGTACACGACCATCCATACTGGACAGCATTACTCTGATAACCTGGATGCGGTATTTTTCGAACAATTAGAGCTACCCACACCGGAGTATAACTTAGAGGTTGGATCTCAATCTCACGGTGCCCAGACGGGTGAAATGCTGATCAAAATCGAAGAGGTGCTATTAGACGAGGAACCCGATACCGTAGTGGTTCAGGGGGATACGAACTCCGTCTTGGCAGGAGCGATCGCGACCAGTAAGCTAGATATGGAACTGGCCCATGTCGAGGCCGGGCTCCGAAGTTTCGACGACCGGATGCCCGAAGAGACGAACCGGGTACTCACCGACCATACTGCCGATTATTTGTTTGCGCCCACCGAGGAAGCAGCCGAATTACTCCATGAGGAGAATATCCACGAATCAGTCTACGTGACTGGAAATACGGTCGTTGATGCGGTTAGCCAGAATATCAAACTGGCTGAAAAGAAGAGCGATGTCCTTTCCGAACTTGATCTACATGAGACGGATTACGCCTTGATGACCGCTCATCGGGCTGAAAACGTCGACGACAGAGAGACGTTTGTCCGGATTTTGGACGGGGTTGCTCAGGCGGCCCGAGAGTTAGGACTAACTGTCGTATATCCGATTCACCCGCGTGCGTCGGACAAACTCGATGAATTCGACATACCCGTTCCTGATCCGATTCGCCTGATTGAGCCCCAAGATTATCTCGACTTCCTCGTGCTAGAACGGAATGCCTCGATTATTTTCACGGACTCCGGTGGTGTGCAGGAGGAAGCCTGTATACTGAACGTCCCGTGCGTTACTGTTCGAAAGAGTACTGAACGGCCTGAAACGCTTGATGTCGGGGCGAACACCCTTGCCGGGTCCAGTCCGATTGAGATTCGAGACCAAGCCATACGAATGCACGGGGAAAACGAAACATGGACCAATCCGTTCGGTGACGGGAAGGCGGCAGAATACATTCTCGATGTCCTCCTGCAGGACTCCGAGCCCCAACCTGAAATCAAAAGCCCTGCATCGACTGACTAACGGGAGAAAAGCACAACTACAATACCGCACGGCGTAATCTACGTACATAATGTCGGAGATTCTGATAACCGGCGGGCTCGGAGCGATCGGAGCCCCACTCACCGAAATGCTAGAAGAGCGAGGCCACGATGTCTGGGTCGCTGACCTTCCATGGAACGAACGAGAGCAGTATTACAAATGCGACGTGAGCGAATTTCGTCAAATCGAACGGATTATCGAACAACACGATTTTGAGTACGTATATCATCTCGCTGCCGAATTCGGCCGGAAGAACGGCGAGGACTTCTACGAGACGATGTGGGAGTCAAACGCGATTGGGACGAAAAACATGCTCCGACTTCAAGCGGAGCACGACTTCCGGATGATCTTCTCGTCCTCTAGTGAGGTGTATGGTGACTATGATGACCTCATGGAGGAATCCGTTCCGTTAGAGAAGGGACCCCGCCAGCTCAACGACTACGCGATTTCGAAGTGGGTCAACGAGCAGCAGATCCTGAATGCAGCCGATCGACACGGGAATGAGACCGTCCGGGTTCGATTTTTCAACACGTATGGGCCGGGTGAGAAGTTTAGTGAATATCGGAGCGTCGTCTGTAAGTTCTGTTATCACGCGCTTCACGACAATCCGTACCACGTCTACGAGAATCATCATCGATCGTTCACCTACGTACGAGACACGGTCCGGACGCTCGCAAACATCGTCGATAACTTCAAACCGAGAGAGGTCTACAACATCGCTGGCGAGGAGTACTACGGGATCAAGGAGCTTTCGGACATGATCCTCGATTATCTTGGGAAGGACGACGACAAGGTCGAGTATCGCGGGACGGAGGAACACAACACGTTGAACAAGCGCGCAAGCGTCGAAAAAGCAAAACGCGATCTCGATCACGAGGCGCGCGTGTCGCTCGAAGAGGGGATCCCAAAGACAATCGAGTGGATGCGCGACTACTATGACATCAATGAGTAGCGGGCACGTTGTCTCGGCGGAGGAACTGCCGGCAATCGAGAAGATCGTCGTCATCGGGACCGGGTTCATCGGGCTCCCCCTGGCTCTGCAACTCGCCAAAGAGGGCAAGACGGTCGTCGGGGTCGACATTGATGAGAAGCTCGTCGAGGCTATCAACGATCAGTCGCTGAATCTGGATGAGGACGAACTGCAAGCCTTACTCGAAAGCGAGGCAGTCAACGAGAACCTCGTCGCCCGGACGGCGCCGGAAACGGGCGACGCGTTCGTGATCTCGGTCCCGACCCCACTCACGACGCCCCAGAAGAGTCCTGATCTCAGCGCTGTCGAAGCAGCGGTGGAGTCGATCATCCCCCATCTCGAAGAAGGGAACATCGTCAATATCGAATCGACGATCCCCCCGCTCACCTGTGACGAGGTGATCGCGCCGATACTGTCGGAGGCTGGATTCGAACCTGGGGAAGACATCTATCTCGCACATTCCCCCGAACGGATTCTCCCTGGAAACGTCTTCGAGGAAATCGTCGAGAACGATCGTGTGATCGGGGGCGTCTCGGAAGAGAGTGCCCATGCAGCAGCCGGGATTTACGAGCCGTTTCTGAGAGGTGACATCTACTACACGGATCTGCTCTCGGCAGAACTCTGCAAGCTGATGGAAAACACGTATCGCGACGTCAACATCGGGCTGGCAAACGAGTTCGCCTTGATCGGTGATGAGCTTGACATCGACATGACCGACGTGATCGAGTTAGCTAACAACCATCCCCGTGTCGACATTCTTCGACCAGGAATCGGTGTGGGAGGCCACTGCCTTCCCGTTGATCCCTGGTTCCTCAACGAAGTCAATCCCGAGCATACCAATCTGATCACCACGGCGCGTCGCATCAACGACAAGATGCCCGAGATGACGGCACGTCGGATCCGCCACGCAATCAGCGGGCTGGATTCGCCGACGATTCTGGCACTCGGAGCGGCATACAAGCCAGATACACAGGACCAACGCGAAAGTCCAGCACACGAAATCGTCAAGGAACTCCGGTTGGACGGATACGATGTCATCCATCGGGATCGATTCGTGCAGGGACTAAATTATGAAGACCTGTCGAGACTGATTAAGGAGGTTGACCCTGACGTTGTACTACAACTTGTTGCTCACAGCGAGACGAACGGGGCGATCAAGTCCTTAGCTGATGACTTCCGTGCAAACGACATAACGCTTCTCCGTCCTGGAATCGGGAATCCCCTTTACCCTCATACCGATGTCTGACGGTGAGCCGGTAGATCTTCTCGTCGTAACGCAGTTTTTCCGCCGGAATCGATGGGAAGTGCGCATCGATGGACGCAGTGAGGCCACTCTATCTACAAGCTAATCATCGAGATATATATACTACAGTGATGCGAATGTGTAGGCACTGTTCAGATGCGTCTGACGTGAGTCTGACGTAACGTACTAGGAAATTGAGGCGGGTAGATTTGAGTGGGCATGCACGAAACCACCCGCCTTAACGGTCGTAGTAGCGCCATTGAATTAGACTTTGTGGAACGTGTTAGAACACCGGGGTGGATAATGCGGTTGGCGATCAATCTCCACCTTCGTGGATTATCACTTTCAAATACTGTATCTATTCTTGATAATTTTGGCACCAATCGGGCTCACTCCACGGTCCACAATTGGGTCCAGAAAGCCGATCTCGAACCGCGTGGCGGCGGGCGGAATCCCGAGAAAATCGCTCTCGATAAAACCGTCGTGAAAATTGACGGCGAGAACCACTGGTTATTCGCGGCGGTCTAGCCGGACACCAACGTCATTCTCCACGTCAGGCTTTTTCACCTTCGAAATCTCGGTGCAACGAAACAATTTCTCCGCGAGCTTCGCGACAAACACGACATCGATGACGCCGAGTTTTTCGTTGACGGAGCACGTGGCTGCACGCCGGATTGTACGAACTCGGCATGCACTTCCGCCACGAAACCCTCGGTGAGCACAATCCCGTCGAACGTGTTTTTAAAGAAATAAAACGCCGGACGAAACAATCCTACAACACATTTGCTCACGCCGCACCGGAAACCGTCGAAAATTGGGTGCAAGCACTCGCCTGGGCGCGAAATGCGCTTATCTGAACATTGCCCGAAGCTACAGAGCCGAAAATATATACATCCGTATATCATTCAATGGCCTATGTCGAAAGTGCTGTTAATAACAATCGACGCTTTGCGCTACGATCATTCTCTTGGTGATTCTGATGCGGAATATATGCCGTTCCTAAATTCATTAGGATCAGAAGGATATGTAAATCACAATGCGGTATCTACCGGTTCTGGAACTTCGACTTCTTTCCCTGGTATCCTTGCTAGTTCATTACCGCTTGATTATGGGTATCGTGGATTGAATTCTGGCCACACTACAATTCAAGAGGTTCTCAAATCAAATGGTATATCCACCATTGGGATATCAGGAAACTTGGCGACTTCTAGAGTGTTCAATTATGATCGGGGTTTTCAATATTACCGCGATACGATGGGATCGGGGTTAGAGAGAAGAGTATATAAATTTGTCAAAGATTCCAAATTTGAAAAGGCAGCCAAGCGGATACACCGAATTAAAAGAACAATACAATCGAAAAACAACAAGAACTCATATCCAGTCCCATATAAAAAGGCAGACGAAATAACTAATGAATTTAAAAATATAATAAATAATATGTCAGGGGAAACTGATTGGTTTTGTTGGCTTCATTATATGGACCCCCATAATCCATATTCTCCGCCTCTGGACAAAGTCAAGCAATATTATGATGGAGACTTTGATCTATATGAGGTTAACAAATTAGTGGATCGGTGGTCTTCGGAACGCCCTTCCTTATACCAAGGGTCTAATGATAATATTTCAGACACTGAATTAGAGGCTTTAAAAGGGTACTACCGAGCTGAGGTCAGTTTTATTGACGATAATTTATCAGAGTTGGTAGATTGGCTTGATGAACAGCAGGGATTGGACGACGTTACCCTGCTTATATGTGCTGATCATGGAGAAGAGTTCTTAGATCATGGACACTATGGACACCGCCCAAAATTATTTGATGAATTGATTCATGTCCCATTTGTATTCAAGGATTTTTCGAACACCAGTCATGATGAAGAGATTGAAGTGGATGGAATCATTTCCTTATTGGATCTCGCACCAACGATCACAGACCTATTCAATGTGGAGCGACCTAATAAATGGAAAGGACAATCGTTACTTGACAAAAATTACTCAAGAGATGAAGCAATATCAGAATTGTCGCATAGGAGTGGATTGGGAGGAAATGTGGATGTTGAAGAGGCGGTGATTAGCGCACGGTCAATGAAATATAAATTTATTCGAAATAATCAAATTGGTGACCAAATGGCATATGATCTGATTTCGGATCCCAATGAAACCAGGGACCTATATCCAGAGGATCCTGAACGTTTTGAAGAATTAGAAAAAATATCTAAAAATCGAATTGAAGCGATTATAAATAGGTCTGTTGACGAATCGATTTCGGGTGATGTAGAATCACGATTAGAAGAACTAGGGTATATCTCATAATGAGTCAGTCATTTAGTAGCGTCAAAAATTAATCTATTCCTAACATGTGTATTATTAACTATGCCTACTGAAGTAGGCTTGTTGTAGGGACTCGCCCAAAGATCATTAAAACTGCTCCGGTACTCAGAGCAATTAGAAATTTTGACAATATCAATCTTTTTTAGCACATGTAAACTAACATTACGATGATGATATGAGTAAAAATTGTTCACAGACTTAAATTTGAAACCATTTGATGAATATCTCGGTGTCAGCGTGTCCTCGCGTTCCACAAAGTCTAACTCGATCGCGTCGCTACTTCCGTTGAGGCGGGCGATTTCGGACATTAACACACTCGAATCACCTGCCTCAACTTCCTAGTAACTTACCTTTCTAGGATCTTACCTTATCTGGACAGTGCCCTCGAGTTGAAATTTATTTTAGCATTTCGATAACGAGCTCAGGGTATAAGGCTGAGCGTGTCATAGAATCGTCACATAGCGTGAGTTTCTCTCGGCCGTGATCGTCTTTTCATTCGTGGTTGGTGATCGCGACGACGATACGCAGGCACAGCGCAAGGAAACATTCCGTGCGTGGACGCGGCCTCGGGCGCGGACGAGAGGGTGCTCACGTCGTACTCTAGCAGAAACTCAAACGAGAGGTACTCAAACAGCGGTACTGTTTCGGTAGCCCCGCCATTCAAGAACTCGTCGACCGAAGCAACGTCTTGCAGGGCGTTGGAGCTGGTGGACACAGTTTCCAAACCCTGCGGCCTCCCACGGGAGGCTTTCTATGACACGCTCTAAGGTATTAGTGATCTTCAGCAGTATTATTATATGGTCAGAGTAATGTCCTACCATGGATTCCATCAAGAATACATCCCTCGGGGAATTAGCGAGTCAAGACTCGATATCGAATATTTTTATATTCATTTCTGATAGCCTACGATTCGACCATCTACCAGAATGGATACGAGATCGGGGCCTTGTTGCAGAAGCGATCGCCCCGAGTACATTTACTGCTTCAAGTCTTCCATCAATGCTAACGGGACAGTATCCTTCGGAACATGGAATACATACTTTTTCGGATTCATTAACGAAACGGCCTGCGTTATTCAGAGAAGCAGAAAACAGCGGATTATCAGCAGAGACGATCTGGACGCATCTGGATTCAGCAGAGAAACCACCCCTGAAAATGCTAAATCTTGAGCCAAGTAGACCTCTCAAACTATTAGATCAACCATTTATTTATGTTGAGCATGATAAGGGTGGCCATGCCCCCTATGGCTTTTCATTTGAGGAGTGCTCGTCGACACGTGAGTTCTACTTAAATCACGTCTCGGGAGCCTCAGAGATCCCAAAACTGTATCAGAAAAGCGTTGATGATTCATTGGCGCGATTTCAGAAACGGCTTGATTATCTTGAGAGTGAGAACTTATTCCAAGACACATTAGTTATATTCGCAAGTGATCATGGTGAACTCCTCGGTGAATCAAAGTACGGTAATCTCTATGGTCACGGATCCCCTATTGTCCCTGAACTTGTTCGTGTTCCTCTAGTATTTCTGGGTGCTCAATTGCCTACAGGTGAACTTGACATGTTGTTATCCGGTTGTGATATTGCCCCCACTGCGTTAGGCGCTATAAATTCTAATCCGAATAAGTCGATGGCTGGTACTAATCTTTGGAACGAGTCCACTATTGAGAGGCAACTTCGTTCAGAGATAATCCACAAGCTAACCATTTTTAACCGGGTGATGAGTCGTTATGAGGCAACATCGATTTGGGATATGGATGGGGGTGCAGTTTCCCAACACGGGTCAACGCTGCTACGGATGGCGGCGAGTATGTATCTAAATTATTTTTCGGCGGACTCTGCTGGTCTTTCTCGATCACAGATAGATGTCTCTTCCCTCTGGAAATTTATCAAATTATTCTCTGAGTCGAATATCACGTACGGATCACCTGGTTTCGATGAGAATGACTTTGATATTCCTCGAGTAAGTCATAATCGACCAGCCCCAAAACCGACAATTGATGAGGAAACACGGCAGGCACTTGAAGATATGGGATACCGATAACCTTTAAAATATATTTAATTACATTCTATAATGGTCAAAACCGACAAAGAATCTGGAGTGGACCGTGGTGGCTCGATCTGGACAATCACGCGTGGCGCATCACTATTTATTCTAGGCAATATCGTTTCTAAGGTATTATTATTTGTATTGAATTTGATCCTTACAAGAACTCTTGGGGCCACACTATACGGAATCTACGCGTATGCCAATACAATCATTGGTGTTGTTTTTATTATAGTTCGCATGGGTGCGGGAGAATCACTCCATCGATTTATTCCAAAGTATTCAAATGATCCTCAGCGTCAGAAATGGATCGTAGCCCTCGCATATGGTACAGGACTGATTTCAAGCACCGTTATTGCAGCTGGACTTTTTATACTGGCGCCAGCCATATCTAAGTTGACTCTTGATGATCCTTTGCTGCGTGATGTTATGCGTATTCTCGCTGTTGCGCTACCATTCATGTCAGTTATATATATAACCAATTCCGTGTTCCGGTCACTAGAGAAACTAGAGTATCAAGTTGCTATTTCAAATATATTAAAACCAGTCATCAAGCTTCTTACTGTTTTAGCGGCGGTTGCCCTCGGTTTTTCACTGTTAGGGATTGTTGCGGCCCTCTTGGCAGGCACAGTTGTTCTGAGTATTATCGCTATCTTGTTTTTATATACAATGACGGATGTTCATCCAACTGGAACGCTATCTAGTGGAGATTATAAAGAGTTCTATAACTTTTCAATCCCAATGATGTTAAAAGATGTTGGCTCAAATCTTTACAATCGTGTCGATATACTCATGGTGGGATTTTTTTTGACTGGCTCTGCAGTCGGCATATACCGTGTTTCTTGGATAATTGCTTCGGCTCTCTTGTTCCCGTTAGCAGGTATAAACCAACTCTTTCCGCCGATTGCTTCAAAATTGTACACTAATGGTAATATTAGTGAATTAGAATCGGTCTACAGTATTGTAACGAGATGGATATTCACTTTGGTTCTTTTTCCTTCACTGGTAGTTCTGATTTACAGGAATGAGATCCTCGGCATGTTTGGCTCACAGTTTCCGGAGGGTTCTCTTGTACTAGTCTTCTTTACTATAGCCCAATTGGCGAATTCTATCTCGGGGCCTTGTGGGAAATTGTTAGCAATGACGGATAATCAGTATCTAAACGTGTTAAACCAATGGATATTAGGCGTATCAAATATAGTCCTAAACTATATTCTTATTATTAATTTTGGTATCATTGGTGCTGGGCTAGCCACGGCGACAGTGCTTGCTTCAGTTAATATCATCAGAATGATAGAAGTCTGGTACATTGAGGATCTCTTCCCGTATTCTTGGAAATTTGCAAAGCCTCTAGCCGCTGGGTTGAGCAGTATCCTTGTGATGCTTGGGTTGAGAGTTCTACTCTCCGGGTTTCAGCTCATGTTTGTAGGGGCGGTGATCGGCGGTTTGACCTACCTATCAATGTTATATTTATTTGGGTTTGAAGATACAGATGCCAAATTCTACCGGAATAATATTAAGGGTGAGTATCTATAGCCATTAAAAATGGCTCTTACCGAACTGAGTGAAACAACGCCCTGAGAATTACAGCATCCCGCCGTACGCTAGTTGCTATGTGCAATCAAACAGCCTTCGGCGGGATGCTACAGGGTATTGTTGAGCTCACGTCAATAGTATTACGGCCAGAGCCGCTCGATGCGGAGATCGAGCGGCGCTGCAAGCAAGCCTGGGAAGACGCTCCCTGTCCAGAGTGTGGCGAAACCGCCATCCAGACCGGGGACGGCAGTCCCCGCGTCTGGTGTAGCAACTGCCGGTACGTGTTCACCTACACGCGCAACACTCCCTTCCATGGCTGTACGCTCACTCCTGGCGAGATTGTCATCGCGTTCGTCCTCTACGCCGACACTCTGCTTAGCATCCACCAGATCACCCAGCTGTTTGACGCTGTCTACGATACTATCCACTCCACGATTCGAGAGATAGAAGCCGCCTTTGAGCGCGGCTTCTATCTCGTCTGGGAACGCATCCAGCACACCATCGACGGCCCGACTCAGATTGACGAAACCGGCCACAAGTGCTCGGGCTACAAAGGACAGACGCCGCCGCGGGACAGCCTCTCCCGCGGCGGCTCCGGTGATCGTGGTCGATCACGCTGGGAAGGAGCACCCGGGGACACGATGACGCTCATCGGAGCGTGTCGTGACACGCTTCGTGTGCTCCGAGCTGAACCAGGTGCACAACCGGAGGAACTCAAGCCAGCACTCGACGAAGTCGAGATTCTCTCGGGGAACCTCGACGAAGTCTGGCACGACGGATGGCGCGGGTACGCGCCATTCGTCTACGACAACGAGCAAACCGTGGTTCACTCCGAAGAATTCGTTACGGATGAGGGCGTCCACATCAACCAAGTCGAATGCTTCTGGTCGCTCGTGAATCCGTGGTTGCGCAAGTTCCGCGGCCTCTCCAAGCCCGGATTAGAGCAGTCCGTCCGAACCTACGGGTTCGTACGGACGTTAAATCTCACTGGAGCACCGCTGCACGGCCTTCTTGACTGCTTCGTCGTCAACGTGTTTCGCTGAGTTATGCAAGAGCCTTAAAAATAATAGAAGTATATAATTATATTCCAATCACATTTTATATCCGAGTTGCTCAAGACGCCGCTCCGCAATATCCTGATCCATTGAATCGCTTTTGATAGGGGGCTCTTTGGTAATTCGCCGGCTTTCACCTCCATCTACTACAAACCACGGGATTTTACACAATTTTTCTGTTCGCGGGAGATTATCGTGCCCAAATGACTTCGGCAAGAGGAAACACGGTTTCTCGCCCAGTAATTCACCATGGTCCGCGGTTATAACAGACTTCCCATTAAGGCCATCAAGTAGTTCGTTAACTGAATTCAACACTATGGAAAGGCTCTCACGGTAGGCGGCTATAACCGTACTCCGATCAATCAGTCCCTTCCGATATGCAGCCCACAAGCTAGTCCCTTCCTTTTGTTTGACTTTATTAGAGTGCGAATGGTATTTATCGAAGCCGGACAGTTCTATGCGCTCGTTAATATCGTCAGCGATATCCCCGATTGGGGGCAGATGTGGTTGCATATAGTGGATAATTAGTCGTTTGTTTGGGTATTGATCAAACGCATTTAATGCTGCTTCGGTCACGGAATTTGGTAATACAGTGCCTCGCATTGTATCCCATTCCTTAGTCAGGGGCTCATCAATGATTGTATGAAAGATTTCATCCTCAAGCCGATAGACAAACGGATTTGCGGTGATGTATACGGTATCGTGTAATTTCCGCCCAACGAAGTTTCCTTTCATGAATTCCCAACTCATTGCCCCACGTGATATCCGACTCTCCAATCGTCCACTGAGGTCGGACTCTTGCTTAAAAAAGTCATATCGACACGCATCTAATATTATTAGATTATCCCAATCCTCAGCCATCACATCAATTCCTTGCCCCTCAAATAGGTCGTATTTGAACGAACAAAGCGGGTTAACAATGCGGCGGTTGAATCTCTCATAGAACATTCGTAGGGCTTTTTTTGTTAATACAGTTGCACCCTCGGAATGATAGACTTCGATCATCCGTTCCAGCATTACATCCGAAATAAGGATACAATAGAATATAGGACTTTTGATGCGTTATTTAAATTACGCCAGCGGAGTACATAGCCTATCTCATTATGTCATAGAAACGATACAAATTATGTGCCGGTCATCTGTGAGTGTTCGATACGGGGCGAAGAGTGAGCACGCTCGCATCCGCCGAACGATGAAGGCATGAGGAGGTCATTAGACGCGAGCGACCGAAGGGAGCGAGTCATCCAGCCTTTTACCATGTTTTTGCCGCTCGGGTATCCCCTCAGCCGCTTCGCTCTGTTCGGGTACCACTCGCGGCAAAAACATGGATTCGGACGCTTACTGACCGGGTGATTCAGTCGGTTAATTATGAATCAAATCTCGTGAAGATGTTTGTATGACACGCTCTATATTCGAGACTGTTTTTAATCCGCATCAAAATAATTAGGTATGGGAAAATCAATGCCAGTTGTCTCTATTGTTACCCCCGCTTATAATGAGGAGGACTTCTTGGAGTATGCGCTAGATAGTGTTAGGAATCAGACGTACGATGCAATTGAACATATTGTTGTTGACGATGGGTCAACAGATCAAACATCAGAGATTCTTGAGAGATATGAGGAAGAGTACAATCTAAAAACCATTCGTCAGTCAAACCAGGGGCGGCCAGCTGCAATGAACAGAGGACTTGAGGAAGTGAATGGTGATATCGTTTTTTGGTTAAATGCTGATGATGTCATCTTCCAAAAAAATACCATCGAGATCGTAGTGGATTACTTCCGGTCTAACCCTGATGTGGATATTGTTTATGGGAATTTGGCTATTATTGACCCCAATAATAATCTTGATGAAGTTAGGGTCAACTATCCTTGGTTTAGCTCAGAACGTCTATTACGCACCTGTTTCGCAGAATTTAATTATATGCGAAGTACTGTTGTCGATAATCATAAAATGAATTCAGATTATCAACACGCACTTGATTATGATTACTTTTTAAAATTGGCAAGTGAGGGGTTGACGTTTGGATACATAAATACAGTCCTATATTGCTATCGCCAACATGAGGATACTACAGCAGTCAAAACACGAGAGGAGCGCACACGCGAAGTGACCGATATTCAAAATCATTATGAGAATAAAATGGGAATAAATAACGGATTTCGATCTGAGCTTAGATTCGTTATGCGTGGGCTATTAAATCAGTTAATACAAATCTATGCATTATTCATGATATGGAAGTCATATAAAAATAAAGAGAACATTGCATTCCCCATCCAATTCAACTCAATATTAAAAATAGTTTATAGAAGTCTTATCCCTATCTCATAATTACTACTATCTAACCGCTAACCACTATCATTGGCACAACCCTATATTGGCGAACAGAAAGATTGGTACGCTCTTGTGAAGCGGTTGTGGTCGCCGCTTTCTTTCGATTCTCAGCACGACTATTGTCTCAGCTCTATTAAACGCTGTCTTAAGCTGGAGATCTACAATCGGTACTCTATCAAATACTGTCTGGGAAACATCGTGTTTTTAACTGAGGCAGTGGAGAAACACCGCCGCGGGATTGGTCCCGCGCTGGTTGAACAGCTCTATTGGACAGAAGCATCGTGTCAAGGTGATTACAGCGTACGACCAACACCAATCCTTACGAACTAGACAGCGGTCTCATCGATAACGACCCGCGACGGCTCCACTATCGGCGGGTCCATCTCGCTATTAGCCAACCGATGCGTCCATCACCAGATTTCGCCGTGAGATCGATCGATACCCGACCACTCCAAGATTGCCTGCGGCTCCTTGATTGACAATCCTATCGAATGTAGACGCGCCCCAAACCGGCTGACGGGTGTCGGCATACACTCGTTCTCCCAAACGTCTTGTTTTTCGATGTCCAAGGTTTCCCTGAGTAGGTCGGCCAATTGTAAGGACGCCAACTACTCCGATCGACTCACTTCTCAAACCACCTCAACGACAGTGTTCCTCAGTTCAAAGAATTCCATCCGATGCATGGACAGATCATAATATTGCGCTCTTAGTAGTTCGATTCATTTTTATTCTTTCGCCCCGATTCATTCTGCAATTGTAATGGCCGACATAGCATTAGTCTCATATCATAACTGGAACACCAATTTTATTGAAAGAGTAAAATATCTTGAAAAAGATAACAATATTGTAATATATATGCCGAAAACAAACTCGGAAATACGAGATGAGCTCAATGAATTAGGAGACGTAGAAACAAAAGAGATAACCAACCGGAATAATCCGGTATTATACCCGGTCTACGCCACGATATTATCGGTACACATTTTATACGATATTATTATGAATAGAGAGGAATACGATGTGATACATACTCTTGATTATTATGTAGGTCTAATGTCTGGCATTCTAGTTAAGTATATTACAGATACTGCTCTAATCATATCTATCAGAGGATTACCATACCCACTAACTCAACAATATGTACAACGAAACGGGCTCAGAGCATATCTATTTCAAAATGTCATTCTTCTATATCATATCATCGCTATTTATGCATGCAGTTCTTGTATATTCAAATCAAGATCTGAATTGGATTTTTATAACACATATATATCCATTGAATATAAGTCATTCGTTATACCCACCGGAGTTGACCTAGATAATTTCGCGCCTTCAAGTGACTTGGAAAGTCCCAGAATGATTGAAAATGATCTGCCCGGTATAACAGCTTTTTTAGAAGATTCTACCGTGGTTCTTTTCGCAGGTAGAGTAAAATATCAAAAAGGCGTTCATAAACTCATAGAACATCACTATGGTACCGAAGAAAAATTAATAATTATAGGAAAATATACCTCGACAAAGTATGGGAAAAATATAGAATCAAAAGTTAGGGGTGCGAAAAATGTCCAATATTATAATAAATACATCGATCATAAGGTAATGCCACATATTCTTTCCATGGTTGATGCCGTCGCCTTATTATCTCTGAGTAATATAGAAGGAAATCCTAAGATCCTCCAGGAATCATTAGCTATTGGTACACCAATCATTGGTTCTAATATAGATGGCATTAAATTGAGATTTTCTGATATAGGAGGGGCCTTTTTAATCAATGCAAATGACACAATTGGATACAGGAATGCTCTATCAGATATAAAATCTGGGAATTATAGGATTGACCAGGATGAAATATATGAAAATTTTAATATGCAGAATAATTATCAAAAAATTTCAAGGATTTATAATAAATATGTATGAGATTAGAGGGGTATATTCGATTTTCTCAGGATATCGTGATGGCATTCAGTAGCGGTCACTATGGAGTCAAAGGACAAGATACCTCAATGTGGTACCTTACATCCATGATTCTGTTCGAGGTGTTTAGCTTAGATCGATCGAATCAACCTGCTGCAGCAGGTCCTGGTGTGATAGTGTGGCGTTCTCTCGCGTCACGATTTGGACAGTCAAAACGGTAGCTATAGGCCGTTTCAACTGTATCGTTGTAAGTTCCGAAGCGAGTTCAAACAAAAACATGATGCCGAAAACGCCGAGATGCTCGTCGACGGCACACCGTGTTTTCAGGTTGCACTCCACCGTCATGGACTCCGATTTCAACATGCACCCAGAGAATTAGAACCCGTCGGACGCCTCTCCAAAGAGCTGAACGCTGTACCGGTCAATTCTCTAATTATTTCTGCCACGCCGTCCAGTTACCGCCGAATCTGCTTTGTTGAATAGAGGTACAGCGGCGGGATCATAGTGCTGTGCAGGCTCGTTCAATGTTGTAGACGGCGAATTTCAGGATGATTTCTCGGAACTCTCGATACCAGGTGTGCGCTCGCACGGCGTCGCCGAGCGAGCGCTTCACACCCGAATAAGAAGTCTCGGCCATCCAGTGCTGATCGTATCCGTTCGCCCGGATGAGCGCGTTGTGTCCAACGGTTAGTGGCGTGGATCCTCGTTGCAGGATGAGTGGATCGACATCCAGGGTGTAGTATTCCAGCTTGGTCGGCCAGTTTTGGAAGGCTTTGTCCGCAGCGACCGAGAGCAGGTCGTCCGCGTTCCGGCGGACGACCTGCGGCCCAATCCTCGTATCATGCCTCCATTGGGCTAGACACTGGACATCAAGTACGGCCAACGAATCCACGTCGGTTAGGGTCGTCACCTTCAGCGTCTGGATCGTGCGTTCCGACCGACGGCGGTAGTATCGGGAGGCGTGTCCGCGCTCGAAGAACGTGCTGTCTAGGGCGACATGCCCGGAGCCGCCCAGTTGCTGCGCCGAGACGCGCAGCAACTGGCGCCACACCCACATCTTGTACCGATCAAACGCCTTGCAGACCGTGGAAGGCTTGGGAAACTCGTCCGATTCAAGCTCTAACTCCTCGCAGACCTCATCCATCAACGAGATCCGGTCGATCAATTCCCGATACGTGTACTCGTCTTCGATCCGAAGACAGTGGAGAACGACGTGCTTCCAGCGGGCGAACCCGCCAGCGGCGGGCTCGCCCGCGTGTTTCCCCAACGCTTGTTTGGCTAGTCGTTTACACTCACTAACGAAGTCGAGGAGGTCGATTTCCATGGCAGGATCGACTCCTCGACTTCATTCCTTCTAACCTACGGAAATCACCCGACTCAAACGGTATTCAACAAAGCAGACTAATCAGCTAAACTAAATTTGAAAGCTATAGATAACACTCCATAATATATTTATGCTGTGTTGGGGTAGTTTGTACTGGTGCAAGATCGTTTAAACATCGTTAGAGTTGCTTCGGATATTTATCCAGAAATTATTGGTGGAGCAGCTATACATGCTCATGAACTCTCTAAAGCACAAGCGGAGATGGGACATGAAGTGACAGTTATTACATCAAACCACGGAGATCAGACTCTGCCGGAACAAGAAGAAAGGGCAGGATATTATATCTATAGATGTAATGAATGGTTCGATATATTTGGGAATTCTATCGCTCCTAGTATGTTACGAGATATCATTGATTTATATAAGGATGCAGATGTCGTCCATGCTCATTCACATCTATATTTCAGCACGAACATTGCCGCACTGATTTCTCGTATTCTTGACGCGCCACTCATAATAACAAATCATGGATTATATTCACAATCTGCTCCAAAATCAATTCAGGACATACATTTATCGACTATAACTCGATGTACGTACGGGTTTTGCGATCGAATCTTGTGTTATACTGACACAGATAAACAAAGGTTGATTGACCGAGGGATTAGAACAAATATCGAAGTGGTTCATAATGGTATTGACACTAATCAATTCAAACCAATCGAGGGTATTGAACAAAAGAAGCAGATATTATTTGTAGGCCGTCTAGTCGAATCAAAAGGACCTCACATTCTTTTAGAAGCCTTCCTAGATATCCATGCTAAACACCCAGATTGGTCTCTAAAGTTTGTCGGAGAGGGTCCACTAAAAACAGATTTGTCTGATATGGTTATTTCAAATAACTTGGAGAGTAAAATTTCTTTCGTCGGCTCACTACCGAACAATGAACTCCCGACGGTCTACTCAGAGAGTGCAATCTTCGCACTTCCGAGCAGGGTAGAGGGTTTCCCAAGAACCTTACTAGAATCGTTAGCATGTGAAACACCCATAATAACAAGTGACTTGCCACAACTTGCTTCCGTTTTATCAAATGTAGGATATATTACAAATGGGCGGACTGGTCCTGAAATAAAGAAGGGGCTACAAACATTAATGACTGAAGATTCCAGACGAAAAAGAATGGGGAAAAATGGACGTGAATTAGTCCGGAGTGATTTTTCCTGGAATGAGACCGTACAATCAACTACAGACATTTACTACGACCTGATACAGTCTTGATCAAAAATGAAGTATATAGAGCCAAGGGAAATAGAGAAAAATAGAGGGTTAGTTTTACTTATATTTCTTTTTATATTATCATTAGTTAGTGTTATCTCTGTGCGATATGTGTATTCATATAGAGTAGCAATCAGAGGGATATATGCTCCGTTAGGGATTTTTATTAGTATATTGTTACTAATTCAGACTATGTGGGTCGATCGTAGTCTGATTAATATTATAATACCTAATGACAGAGACTTTACTATCAGAAATATACACAAAAAATACGCGATTATTATTTTATGGTCCTTTTCTTTCGCGATTATATTCGATCTACATATTCTGTTAATTTTTGCTATTTTTATGTCGCTTTCTGCAGGAATGGTTTCATCTAATATTCATTATAGGTTAACATACATACTATCGGGTGTATTAGTGTCCGGTATTTATAAATTAATAATGTCTGGATTCTATTTGGGACATGGTGATATTATGTCTCATACATTTTTGCTACAGTCTTTGCTTCAATCTAATTCATTGTCTGCAATTGATTCATCATCATACTATAACTTCCCCATTTTCCACATCTCTATCTCATCGGGGAGTCTTGTTACTGACGTGGATCCATATCCACTTATTATATTATATGGTCTCATGGTAACGAGCGGCTTTTTGATAACCAGCTACTGCCTTTTTAGATACATATCTAATAAAAGAGCTGCCATTTTAGGAACATTATTAATAGCAGGATCTTACTTAACCGTTTTCTATAATACATATTATTACCCACAATCATTAGCAGTATACTTATTCTATGTTCTCTTGTTCACCTGGATTCTGAGTATTAAACTACGGTCTATCGGAAACGAGCAATTGTACTTGATAATATTGATACTCATATTTACAATAATTTTGACGCATAACCTAACTATAGTGATTTTAAGCCCATTGCTTATTTTATATCCAATGAGCCGGTTGTTCGGTTCTAAAGATCATTCTGGTGTTTGGTTTCTGCCGGTTCTATTATTCGGGGCTATAATCTATTGGATATATAGGTCTCCCGAAGATTTTTTAAAGATATTAATTCTAAAAACGCTGAACATTTATGAAGGTGGGGCTAGTGGTCGGCTATCCGTGAATGATTTAGAATTAGGTATTCTAGAGACTAGCCAATCCGAATATTTCGTTCAAACTGTCACACATCCAGAATTCATATATTTCACTCTTTTAGCTTGTATATCCTGTTTGAGTTTTAGTCTAATATTGGAGAATCGAATCAGATCGATCAAAGATTGGAGTTTGAATTTTAGAATAAGAACGGGAATTATAATCACTGGTATTGTTTCGTCAGTTCTAATATTGGAAGTGCCAATATTCATAAAATCTAAAATTAGACTGGGCCACCCATTCATCCCATTATTCGCGATAGCTATTTCAATAGGTATTATAGATAATATAAATTTGAAAAAGGGTGGCCAGACTATTCTCATTGTTTGTTTATTGATGTCCTCTTTAGCACCCTTAGCCGCACCAGATGACTTTTTCACCAGTAGAAATCAAGATCGTATAAGGAGCTCATTTGATAAAAATGAAGTTCAGCAATTAGATTCTTTTAGTAAGCAGGGATCTATGGGTGATATTTTAATAAAAACAGATCGAAAGACCATAGATATGATGCGTTTCTTAAAGAAAAAAGGTAGATATGGATCGATAGGTCCTAATTTGACTCGATTAGAAACCACATCTAATAGGTTAAAATATGTGAATATGTTATATTTAGATTCCTGGCCAGGCCATAATATTGCCACCGGTACTTCTGGACCGTATACTAGGTCCGTGAGATTGTCTGACCAATGGTTATACGGAGAAAAAACCACTAATAATCGGATCTATACTGCCGGACAGATTGGGGTAATACGCAAGACTACTATATCTAATACATCATAAATGGATATTTCCTGCGACAAACATAGATTGGTATACCACGAGGGTGCCACAGAAAGGTTGATACACCTGTGAGCAGGGAGTGGCAAATGGGTCATGAGCGCCACGCCCATGCAGAATCATCCTTCGGTCGAAGAGCTATTCAAACATGTGGACACGATTCCACTGGCGCTGTTTGAGCACCTTGAGTTCTCGATTCTCACTGACTTCTCCGTGTTCGCCCCCTCCGAGCGGGGGCGAACACGAGTTCATGAGCCACCAGACCTCTTTCGGGGCTTTCTGCACTGCTACTAGAGGATGTCTACGGCACACGTCCGGTCACACGAGAACTCCAACACGGCCTCGCCTAGTACTACTGCGGCCTCGACAACCCGCCATCCAGAGACACGATTGAGCGGTTTCTCACCGACCTCGAACACGTTATTGACGATGTCTTCGAGAGGCTCGTCGAGCAGGCCGCCGCCCGCGGCCTGCTCGACTTGACATTTTCCATCGATTCGCCCCACGTCGAAGCGATCCAGTACAACGACGCTGCCTCCTGGAACTACGACCCGACAGCTGAGGAGTATTACTATGGGTTCGGCTGTACGATCGTCTCAACCGGCGCAAAGATCCCGATCGCTGTGGAGTTCACACAAGCCAAGCAAGCATCCCAAGAGACGGCGATGCGCGTCACGCGTGACGCGCTCGCCGTCGAGACACCGATCTGGATGCTCGGAGACAGCGCCTACGACATCCTCGACTGGCACGACTACCTGTTGGCGCAGGCAGTCGTGCCGATCGCCCCGTACAATCCACGAAACACCGACGACCCGCTCGATATCGAGTACAGAGTCGAAGACCGTATTGAGGAACACGGCGACGACGTTCAGCTCAAGCAATCCGTGTTGGACGAGACGTACAATCGCCGGACTGGAGTCGAGCGAACCAATGATGCCGTCAAGGACTGCGGCCTCGGGCACGTCCGCGCCCGAGGCCGCGTCCATGCACGAACAGAAGTGTTCCTTGCGCTATGTCTCCGACTCGTCGTTGCAATCACCAACTACGAGCGGGGAGATGATCCCGGTCGAGAGAAGCTCACGTTATGAGACGGATTCTATGACACGCTCTAAGATGTTATTCAATAATCCCCTCATGGGACGTATCTTACTTTGGTGGTGACCAACTGAATAGCGTACAGATTGGTGCAAATAGCAGGGTGAGTAGAATCCCAACAAATATGATTGGTTTTGGATTTGCCTGTAACGCTTTGAAGTAGTATTCGAGTGCCTGTCGGAACTGCCCATCGAAATGGTTCCTCCGGCCTTGTCTAAAATAAAAATGGCCATAGAATTGGTCAGCATAATCCTCAAAATTTGGCAATCTCTCATTAAGTAATACAACCAGCTTATCGACAGATTCGGCTTGGATGTCTTGTGTTCCTCTAGCAGTCATCCCCTGTTCATGTTTACGGATCTTAACTAAATCCTGACAGAAACAAACTCCGGCTTGTTGTGCTGCTTCAATCATGAAGAGGTGGTCTTCCATTCGGGGTAGCGATTCCTCAAATCTAGCATCTACCTGTTCGGTATCAATGAGCATCGAAGAAGTACGTCCTCTAATATCCCCAGAAAGGATACCACTTATGAACTCTTTTTTTGTTTGATTTTTTCCTTCTACGCAAAGCCCGGATCTGCTCTTTTCCATTTCATTTAATTGCCTCGTTAATTTCATAGGTTTCCAAACATCATCAGCGTCTATAAATGCGACATATCTATTAGTTGATTTTTCTAACCCTCGATTACGTGCCCAGCTAGGTCCTTGTTGTTCGGTGTCCTTTATAACAATAATATTCGCAGGGATAGATTGGTTTTTTACAGATACCTTTGCTGTTTCAAGCATCTCACTAGGAGTGTGATCCGGGCTCCACGGAATAATGACATCAACAGCCATCACTATATAAGCACTTTCTGGGAGGAGTATAAATCACACCTTATCTACTCACATGATTTGTTCCGTTTATTATTACACGAGGGCGTCACAGAATCATTGTCACACCTCGACTGAAGTCTTTCCAGGGTTGACACCTCGTTCGTAGTTGCCGATCGCAATCGCCAGCCGCAAGCAGAGTCGGTAGTTCCCATCGGGTCAGCGGATAGTCACAACTGATGAGGTTACGTTCTCAGGAAGCGTCTGGATGGGTGTTGTGAAATGGCTATACCATCCAGACACTATTCTTACGGCCGCTGATCTTGAAACCTTAGCGCTTGACTGCTCGCAGAGATACCAATACCCGGAGTCGAAGCCGCAGCCTTCGACTCCGGGATCATCTGGCAGACACTCCTCCAGGCCGCTGTCGATCAGAAGTCCATCAAGGCTGTCACCGATACCACTCGTGGAACGTACTCCGATGACTACACACTCGCACAGCTGCACACCGTTCCACCCGACGAACTCGAAGCCGTCGTCAACACGCTGTTCGCTCAGCAGGCGGCGATGATCCTCGGCCCCGGCCCGAGGATCATCTGCCTCGAGATCGTCTTTGACGACGCCCGCGAGGGCGACGCCGAACACACCCACGCCGACGTCTCCAAAGCTACCGATCTTCTTGATGATTGAGCCCACCGTCGACATCTGCGAGGGCGTCCGGAAATTCATCACCTGGTACCGCGAGAACGAGGTCTGGTACGACCCCCTCGTGCGTGCTTCCTGACTACGCAGGCACGATCGTGACCAGCTGCCGGGAGTGTGTGAGTGACAAGACATATAGCATGCGCCGATTGTTTGGGTAGTCATGAAAGCAGTGGTGCTGGCAGCTGGGGAGGGAACGCGGCTTCGCCCCCTGACAGAGGACACGCCCAAGGGCATGGTGGAGG
>Ga0207719_100275_pt1 | contig 38248 bp, 37 predicted proteins | sample A23P1SouthBayCA_2_FD_187279 | JGI IMG/M metagenome (GOLD analysis project Ga0207719, IMG submission 187279) | Aerobic enrichment media microbial communities from Eden Landing Ponds, California, USA - A23 P3 (3) (SPAdes) | ecosystem: Environmental > Aquatic > Marine > Unclassified | place... | reverse complement strand
CTCTTCCGATCTCTTGACGCGCGAGACCGTCGGGAGCGCTCCCGACGCGTACGGACTCGTCGAATTCGGTGACGAAGACGGCGACGTCGTCGAGGCCGTCGCTGGCTTTCTGCCGGACGAGCTTCGGGAAGAACTGGCCTACGGCGACGCTGCGCAAGTGCGGTGGCAGCGCGCGCAGTCGCTCGACCACGCCGAGAAACTGCTCGACGAACGATAACACGGTCGCACGGGGCGGCCTGCGCCGAGACTCCGGTTCAGTGCCCGTCGTCGTGCTCAGCGTCCGCCTCGTGATCTTCGGGGTGCGTCGGCGTTCCCGAGAAGTACCCGTCCTCGTCGAAGCGCTTCGCACGGAGGAAGCGCGCTCGATAGCGGTTCGCGCCCTCGTAGACGTCGGCCTCGCGGATCTCCTCGGTGCGGCCGTCGGCGACGGCGTCGACGATCTCCTCGACTTGTTCCTTCTCGGAGGGCGTCAGCTCGAACTCGTAGGTGTGCGTCTCCTCCTCTTCGAGTTTGGTCCACTTGCGGGCGGCCGCAACGACGAGCGAACAGGGTTCACGGCAGGGGAACGCTCCCGTGCCCCCGTCGGCGTCGAGTTCGTGGCTCTCGTCGTACTCCCACTCGCGGCGCTTGAGACACTGCGAATCGACGCAGCAGGCTTCGGCCATCCAATCGACGGCCTCGGCCGGCAGGTCCTCGACGACACCGTAGATCCCGGTCTGGCGTTCCGCGGTCTCGTGCCAGTGCGTCACGTCGAGGTCGCCCTCGCGTTCGAGGTTCCAGTTGGCGACTGACGCGGGGTAGAGCACGTCGAGCGTCTCGACCGCGTCGCGACCGTCGAGGTCCGCGAAGACCCACCCCGAGACGAGCGAGGGCGCGGTCTTCAGTGGTCGGTACCGACCGCGGTCGTCGTAGGTGGCGATGTCGCGAGCGTCGAGCGGATCGTGGTAGGTGTCGAGGTCGTCGGCCTCGGCGTCGCGGTCCTCGGTGTGCCGGATCTCGTAGCGTCGCCGGCCGTCCTCGCCGAGCGTCGCCGTGACGAGCACCTCGCCCCACACGGTGTGCATCCCCGAGCGGAGCGCCGCGTAGCGGTCGGGAACTGAATGCTCGGAAGCGGCCTCGGCGTGCCGGAGGAAGGCGCGTCGGTGGCGGCCGCGGTCCCCGACGACCACCTCCCAGTAGTACCAGTTCGTGACGTACGGGGCGACGTCGTCGCCGCCGGCGACCGATCGGAACGCCGATTCCGAGAGGTTCTCGTGCCGTTCGTCGGAAGATGCGACATCGAGCGTGTAGCTGCCGCCGTCGCCGCTCGCGTCGGCGTTCGTGTCTACGTCCGCGTAGAGTCCGTCGAATTCCACCGGGTCCGAATCTGATTCGAGGTGGGCCAGTAAGGCGTCGAGTTGCTCGTCGTGCACGTCAGTCACCCGCCGCCGGCGTCTCGCGGGTCTCCTCGCGCACGGTCTCGATGGCGGCTTCGATCTCCGCGCCGGCGTCGGCGGCGCGTTCGAGGATCACGTCGGCCATCAGGCCCTCGGTCCCGACGGCGCCGGCGTACCAGATGCGGTGGCCGTCGACATCGGCGGGGATGTCGTAGCCAGTTCGGTAGTCGTCGGTCAGGCCCATATCCTCCGGGATGTCCTCCTGTGTGTGGAAGCCGTCGGCGATGAAAAGCGGGACGACGACGACGTCTTCGACCTCGAAGTAGTCAGTAACGTCGTCGACTTCGGGCTCTTCGTCCATATAGAGCGCCTGGACCTCGTCGAATCTCCCCATCTCGCGAACGCGGTCGGCGTGGTACTCGATGGCCTTCGCGGAGTTCTCGTTGCGCTCGGTCCCGTGGCCGACGACGGCGAAGCCGAAGCCCTCGCCGACGTTCGGGTCGCCGGTGACGGTCTCCGCGCGGCGGACCAACACGTCGGTCATCGCCTCGTGGGTGCCGACCGGCCCGCAGTAGTGGACCGTCTGGCCCGTGTCCTCGGCGACCAGCGTCGCCGTGTCGGCGCTCAGGCCGTCGGAGTCCCACTCTGAGACGTCCCAGCCGGACAGGCGGAGTTCCCGCGGAATCACCTGCTCGGTGAAGTACCCCTCGCTGATGAACAGCGGGACCACGTACACCTCGTCGGATTCGACGGTGCGGAGGACCTCTCTGAGCGAGGGTTCCTCCTTCCAAAAGCCCGTCTTCACTTCGTCGAACGCGCCCGTCGCGCGGATCGTGTCCGCGTGGCGGTGCGTCGGCGTCGACGAATCGGGGTTGAGGTGCGACCCGTGCGCCACGATTACCAGCGCTTGCATACCCGGCTCTGAGGACGGAGCGCCCTTAGGGACTTCGGGTTCCCCGAACGATTTTTCAGGTTTCGGAAGCCGAAATTGGGTGGTCGTCGGATCGGCGGAAGACGGAGCGCGTTGCCGCTCCCGAGCCGGCCCGCCCGCATCCGCCGTCTCTGATCGCACAGATCCGCGGACTTTTCTCCCCGTCGTCCGAGGGACCTGGTATGTCACTGGCCGCCGAGACGCGGGCCGCCGTTCGGGCCCGTCCGTGGCTCTTAGAAGCGCTCCGGGCGGGCGTGGTGAACTACGCGGCCGCCGCGGAGTCGCTGGACGTCGACGGCGACACCGACTCGATCGCGACGGCGCTGCGGCGCTTCGCCGACGACCTCGAACCCGTCGAAACAGCGGATCGCGACGTCGTCGTCCGAATGCGCAGCGGGGTTGGGCTCGCCGGTGTCGACGTCGGCACCGACGATTCGGGTTCGCTCGACCTCGACGCGGACACCGAAGCACTGCTGTCGGTCGGTGAGGAAGCTATCGTCACCGCCGACGGGAGCCTCACCGCCATCGTCGTCGACGGCGAGGTCGACGCGGGTGCACTCACGGCCGTCGTCGACCGGCTCCGAGCAGAGAACGTCCTCGTCGACGCCGCCGGCGTCGCGGGCGACGAACTCGTCGTAGTCGTCCCGCGGAGCGACGGCGCGAGCGCTCTCCGGACCGTCGAAGATGCGCTCGCGTCGGTTTCGGAGCGCTGAGCCGCGCTCGCTTCCGACGATTTAACAACCAGGACACGAGTATCCTCCGTCGATGACGCTGTCCGTGACCAACACCCTGACGGGCGAACGCGAGGAGTTCGAGCCGCGGAACGACGACGAAGTCCTGCTGTACGTCTGTGGGCTGACGGTCTCGGACGACGCACACCTCGGGCACGCACGCCTGTGGGCGCACGCCGACGTGATGCACCGCTGGCTGGAACACGAGGGCTACGACGTCCGCCACGTCGAGAACTTCACGGACGTCAACGAGAAGATCGTCGCCCGCATCGGCGAGGACGACTTCGGCGGCGACGAATCCGAGGTGGCAGAACACTTCACCTCCCACGTAATCCGGGATATGCGCGGACTGAACCTGAAGCGCGCCGAAGTCTACCCCCGGGTGTCGGAACACGTCCCCGACATCATCGACCTCGTCGAGACGCTCGTCGAACGCGGCTACGCCTACGAGTCAAACGGCTCGGTCTACTTCGACGTCACCGCCTTCGAGGACTACGGTAAACTCTCGAATCAGCGCCTCGACGACATCGAGACCCAGGGGCCCGAAGACGAGCGCTCCGAGAAGCGCCATCCCGCGGACTTCGCGCTCTGGAAGGCCGGCGCGGTCGCTCCCGAGGACGTCGCCGAACACCGCCACGCGGACCTCCCGACCGTCGAAGAACCGTGCGGTCAGACCTGGGCGTCGCCGTGGGGCGAAGGCCGACCCGGCTGGCACGTCGAGTGCTCTGCGATGTCGATGACGCACCTCGACGACACGCTCGACATCCACGTCGGCGGGCGCGACCTCGTCTTCCCGCACCACGAAAACGAGATCGCCCAGAGCGAGGCCGCGACGGGCCAGCAGTTCGCCCGCTACTGGCTCCACGTCGGCCTCCTGCAGACCGCCGGCGACAAGATGTCCTCCAGCCTCGGGAACTTCCTCACCGTCGACGACGCCTTAGCGGAGTACGGTGTCGACGTCGTCCGGACGTTCTATCTCTCGACCGCCTATCGCAGCGAGCAGACGTTCGGCGAGAAAGAGATGCGCGAGGCCGATGAACGCTGGGAGCGACTCGACCGCGCCTACGAGACCGCCGTCGACGCCTGCGACAGCACCGACGCGTACGCGAAAGTCGAAGACGATACGTTCCGGGGGGCGCTCGCGGAGACTCGAACCCAGTTCCGCGAGGCGATGAACGACGACTTCAACGTCCGGGAGGCGATGGCGGCGCTGCTCGAACTGGCGACGGCGGTGAACCGCCACGTCGACGACCACGACGCGTACGACTACTGGGCGCTGCGTGAGAGCGTCGAGGCCTTCGAGGAACTCGGTGGCGACGTCTTCGGCCTCTCGTTCGGTGCGGCGACGGACAGCGACGGAACTGTGACGCTCGCCGAGGAACTCGTAGAACTCGTTCTCGACGTTCGGGAAGCCGAGCGCGACGCGGGCAACTACGAGCGCGCGGACGACCTCCGCGACGACCTCGAGGCCCTCGGCATCGAAATCCAAGACAGCGACGACGGTCCGACGTATCGATTCGAGTAGGGCTCCGCGCTCTACGTGGAATGCGTCCCCCGCGTACGCGACTCGTCACTCCGTCGTAAACAGGTGCGTCTCCTCGGGGATCTCGAAGAGCCCCATCCGGACGCCGGCGTCGAGCCACCCGTAGCCGTACGAGAAGGCGGCCAGCGCGTTCACAGGGTCGTCGTTCTCGCGGAAGTGCCGTCCGTCTTCGAGGTACGACAGCGCCATCTCCCGAATCTCGGCGGCCGCCTCGCCCAGCGGTGTCGCCGCCGGCACGACGATGTCGGCTTCTTCGAGCGCGTCGGCGAACATCCGCTCGTACCGGTCCGTCTTCTCGATCAGATCCGCGGTCATACCCGACAGTCGCCGCGCTGGGCGTATATATCCGGGCGGAGACGATCTTGTGACGGTAACACAATACAGTCTGACGGGATGCGCGCACGACAGCGGAATCTAAAAGGACGTGTCTACCGAAACAGTGTGTATGACAGATACCGCTGACGAGGTCGTCGAACATCGCCCGCTCATCGTCGCTGGCTCCGGGATCGCGGGGCTCTCTGCGGCAATTTATGCCGGACGTTCGAACAACGAGCCCCTCGTATTCGAGGGCGACGAACCCGGCGGACAGCTCACGTTGACGACGGAAGTCGACAACTATCCGGGCTTTCCCGAAGGCATCTCCGGCCCCGAACTCGTCCAGAATATGAAATCGCAGGCCGAGCGCTTCGGCGCGGAGATCAAAAACGGCATCATCGAGTCCGTCGAGGCCGACGAACGTCCCTTCACGGTTCGCCTGAAGAACGGCGACGTCTACACGGCCGACGCGATCATCTCCGCGTCGGGCGCGTCCGCGCGAACGCTCGGTATCCCGGGCGAGGACGAACTGATGGGCTACGGTCTCTCGACGTGTGCGACCTGTGACGGCGCGTTCTTCCGCGACGAGAAGATCCTCGTCGTCGGGGGCGGCGACGCCGCGATGGAGGAGGCGAACTTCCTCACCAAGTTCGCTTCGACCGTCTATCTCGTTCACCGCCGCGAGGAGTTCCGCGCGGAGGACTACTGGATCGACCGCGTGATGGAGAAGGTCGACGAGGGCGAAATCGAGATTATGCGGAACACCGAGGTCACGGAGCTCCACGGCAGCCAAGCGGAGGGCGTCGACCACGTCACGCTCGTCAGCCACCCCGAGGGACACCCCACCGACAAACTCGACGACCCTGACACCGAGGAGTTCGACTTCGACGTCGGCGCGGTCTTCTACGCTATCGGCCACACGCCGAACGCAGGCTACCTCGAAGGCACGGGCGCCGAACTCGACGACGACGGCTACCTCAAGACGCAGGGCGGCACGGGAGGCAACCAGACCGCCACGGACGTCCCCGGCATCTTCGGCGCCGGCGACGTCGTCGACTACCACTACCAGCAGGCCGCCACGGCCGGCGGGATGGGCGTGAAGGCCGCCCTCGACGCCGACGACTACCTCGAAGACCTCGAACGCGAACAGAAGGCCGAAGCGAGCAGCGAGGTCGCGGCCGTCGAGAGCGACGACTAAACACCCACGCACCCACCTTTTGTCACCGGGCTTCACGCCGCCTGCGGCGGCACTCGACCCCGGCCAAAAAATCTGGACCACAAGACCGCTCGCGGTGAACGCCGCGCGGAGCGCACCGATTTGCGGTAGCGACGTGTCTTCGATCCACTTCCGGCAGCCTTGGCCACCGAACGGAATCCCTTAGCCGGGGGCGCTGCTTCTTCTATCCGTGTCACGACTCAGTCGGACCGGCGCAGCGCTCGCCCGGATGCTGGCGGAGGCGGGCGTCATCGAGGAGACGCGCCTCCGCGCGACGGTCGATCTGGCGTGGCCCCGGATCGTCACCGGCTTCGCCATTATGTCGAAGCGGACGGTCGACCTCGCGCTCGTCGGCCTCGTCATCGGGCCGACCGCCGTCGCGGGGCTGACGCTCGCGAACGCCTTTTGGATGGTCGCGAAGTTCCTCGCGATCGGCCTCGCCGGCGGGACGGTGGCGCTCGTCTCGCAGAACTACGGCGGCGGCGACACAGAGCGTGCGGCGTCTGTCGTCCGACTGAGCGTCCTTCTGGCGGTCGCGCTCGGCATCCCGACAGTGGCGTTCTTCGGCCTCGCCGCCGAGCCGCTCGTCGACCTCCTCGGCCAGGATTCCGAAAGCGTCGGCTACGGTGCGACGTATCTCGCTGTCGTCGCCCCCGGTCTCCTCTTCGAGTTTTTGAATCTCATCGCCAGCCGCACCTACGCGGGTGTCAGCGACACGCTCACGCCGATGGCAGTTCGGGCGGGCGGTGCGGTCGCCAACATCGCGCTGTCGGCGGCGTTCGTCCTCGGTCTCGATATGGGCGTCGCGGGCGCGGCGCTCGGCACGACGTTGGCGACAGCGCTCGTGACTGTCGTGTTCGCGTGGGGAATGACGGGTCGAAGCTACTTCCGGGGCCGCGGAGCGAGTCCCGTCCCGCTCACCTTCTCGGGGCCGCTGCTCGACCGCGAACTGCTCCGACAGATCGGACAGGTGTCGACCCCACTTGTCGCCCGTCGGGCCGCACAGGGGCTCGTGGTGTTCCCGCTGCTCGCCATCGCGGCGACGTTCGGTCCCGTCGCCGTCGCGGCGGTCGGCGTCGGCCGGCAGGTCCGCGCGCTACTCGGGAGTTTCTCGTGGGGCTTTTCGATCGCCGCCTCGACGCTCGTCGGTCAGGAACTCGGCGCGAGCGAGGAGAGCGAAGCCGAGGCGTACGGCTGGGGAATCGTCCGCCTCTCGGTGCTCGTCTACCTCGTCGCCGCCGCTGTCGTTGTCATCTTCGCGAATCCGATCGCAGGTATCTTCGTGAACGAGCCCGCCAACCGCGCGCTCTCGGCGCAGTTCGTCCGCGTCGCCGCGATCAGCGTCGTCGCCCTCGGCGTCGACGGCTCGATCACGGGCGCGCTGCGGGGCGCAGGCGACACCCGGATTCCGTTCGTCTCGGCGTTGGCAGGGCTGTATCTAGCGGCGGTGCCGCTGGCGTGGCTCGGCACCGTCGTCCCGGCGCTCGGGACTGGCGGCCTACTCCTCGCGCTGCTGGCCGAAACCGCCGTCCCGATGGTGGTGAACCTCTGGCGGTTCCGCTCGAACCGCTGGAAGGTCGTGAGTCGGGGCTATCGCCCGGACCCGAGTGATTGAACGTCACAGGGATTTATGTCATATTTCAGTTATTAGGGCTGCGTTTCGTCACAGTACCGGCGTGGTGCCATAACTCATTTCAAGGGGTGTCATATGCCGTCTTATGTTTGACAACCCATCACGTGGAGACCAGTATGTATGCGTACGATACGCACGAGTCTGCGACAGTTCGTCGACGAACTCGACGTCGCCGTCTTCGGCGTCGGGTTCTCCGTTTCGTTGCTGGCGATTCTGGTCTTCTTCCTGAATCCAGACGTCTCGGCGGAGCGGATGGGACAGATCAACGAGTACCTCTGGACCGAGTTTATGTGGGTCTACATCGGGACGATGTTCCTGATGGTCGTCTTCAGCCTCTGGCTGATGTTCGGCCGCTGGGGCGACATCAAACTCGGCAAACCCGACGACGACCCGGAGTTCAGCCTCCTGTCGTTCTTCTCGATGATGTTCTCGGCGGGGATCGCGGCCGGCATCGTCTTCTGGGGGCCGGCGGAGGCGCTGAACCACTACGCGAACGTCCCGCCGCTCGTCGGCGCTGAGGCCGGCACGTCCGCTGCGGCCGTCGGCGCGATCCAGTACACGCTGTTTCACTGGGGCATCTCCTATTGGGTTCCCTACCTGATCGTCGCGATTCCGATCGCGTACTACGCCTTCCGGAAGGACGCGCCGATGCGCGTCTCGACGCTCATCGCGCCGTTCGTCGGCGTCGAGAACCTCGACGGCTTCTGGGCGAAGACCATCGACGTGCTGGCGGTGTTCGCGACGATCGGCGGCATCGCGACGACGCTCGGCTTCGTCGGGCGACAGTTCCTCACCGGTCTGGAGTACACGGCAGGAATTTCACTCGGTGACGGCGGGACGGTCCTGGTGATCACGGGCCTGACAGTCGCGTTCACCGTTTCTGTCACGCTCGGCGTCAAGAAGGGAATCGCCCGTGTGTCGCTGTTCAATATGGCCGTCTTCGCCGCGCTGGCTGTCGTGACGTTCGTCTTGGGACCGACCAACTACATTATGAACACCGGCCTGCAGGCGGTCGGCGGCTACTTCAGCGAGTTCGTCTCGATGAGTCTCTACACGAACGCCACCGGCACCGGCGAGTGGGTCGGTAACTGGACGGTGTTCTACTGGGCGTGGGTGTTCTCGTGGGCCCCCTTCGGCGGCCTGTTCGTCGCACGCATCTCGAAGGGCCGGACGATCCGACAGGTGGTCGCGACCGCGCTGATCGGTGCGACGGCCTCGACGATCCCGTGGTTCCTCACGATGGGCGGCAGCGCCATCTTCTTCGAGCGCAACAACATCGCGCCAATGCTCGAGATGGTCGACCAGTACGGCGTCTCCGTCTCGGGCTTCCCGCTGTTCGCCAGTCTCCCCTTCGGCGACGTGCTGGCGGGCGTGTTTATGCTACTGGTGGTGACGTTCTTCGTCACCTCGGCTGACTCCTCGACGCTCGCACTCGGGATGCTCACGACCGGCGGCAAGCAACACCCCTCGACGGTCAATCGGATCATCTGGAGCGGTCTGATGGGTGGTCTCGCCTCGCTGCTCATCGTCGGCGGCGGCATCGACGCCCTCCGGTCGTCGGCGATCATCACGGGCTTCCCGTTCGCGCTTATGTCCGTCGTCGCGATCGTCGGGATGGTCTGGGAGTACCAGTCGGTCCACCCGCTGCTGTCGGGTGAGGACGATTCCGTGGTCACGACGGGAGCGAACTCTCCGGCAGTGTCGATGAGTTCCGACGACGACTGATTGGCATTCTCGCACCTCCGCACAGGTCTCTCGACACGGCGGCGGCCGATTCCCACAGACCCTTATGTCGAGGCGTCGGAGAGGACGTATGGTCGATACCGAGACCTATACCATCGAAGCGCCGAACGGCGACGTCGAGGAGATCGAACTCCCTGAGGGCCTCGCCGACGTGTTCACCGAACAGGGCGAGTCGACGACGGCCGTCGTCGGCGACCTCCTGATCCAGTCGTTCGCCCAGCAGGCTCACGCCGTCGTCCACCACGGACAGGGCGAGACGCCTGCGGATCTCGAAGAACTGAACGAGAAGATGGAGGAACTCTTCGAGGAGCGCTTCGGCGTCGCGCTCGACGAGGCGATGGGCCACAGTCACTGAACACACGAGACGATCGCGGCACGATCTCATTTTTGCCTTTCAGACGAACAGCAGCGGAGCCATCGCGAGGAACCCGGCTGCGATCCCCGCTACCAGTTCGCGACGGCCACCGCCGGGCAGACTCCGCCCGACGTTGAGCGCCTCCGGAATGAACTCCGTGAGGACGAGAAAGATCATCGCACCGGCTGCGAAGCCGAAGCCCGCGGGGAGGAACTCCCGAGCGGCGCGGACGAAGTAGAACGCCAGAACCGCGCCGATCGGTTGCGGGAGGCTCGAAAACACTGACCACCAGACGAGCTTCCAGTTCGCGACGCCCATCGAGCGCAACGGGATCGAGATGGCGACGCCCTCGGGGATGTTGTGGATAGAGATCGCGACCGTCATAAAGATCGCGAGCAGGGGTACGACGAACCCGAAGAGCTGCGTTCCGCCCTGCAGCCCGAGGTCTGCGAACGAGACGCCGACGGCGACGCCCTCCGGGAAGGAGTGGACGGTCAAGACGCCGAGGATGAGTACCAACTTCTTGAAGTCCGCTTCCTCGTACTGCCGCGGGTCGACCTCGGCGGCTTCGATGAGGTCGTGGGCGACGTAGACGAGAAGGATGCCAGCGAAGAGTCCGGCACCAAGGAGGAGCAGTTCACGCTGTGGGATCGGATCGATGGAAACCCCACCGAGCGCCACGTGGACGTACTCGCCGAGGGCCTCTAACACGAGCCCGAAAACTGATGCGGACAGCATAATCCCGGAGGCAATGCCCCACAGCGCGACGTTCCAGCGGTCGCTCACGTCGGAGACGAAGAAGAACGGGACTGCCCCCAACCCCGTCGCCAGCGCCGTGATCAGGCCCGCGAGGAAGACGAATCCGAAAGACCACAGCTCGACCATATCCCCGTGTAACCACTGAATCGGTATAAACATTTCATATTACTGATTGTTTTGGTGGGCCTAAAACCGTAGCGCAAACGAACGTGAAAGGACATCAACGTTCTATAATTTCGGAAACAAAACATTTTCTACGCAGGCGTTCGCGGACCCGTCTGATGCGCAACAGTCAGCGACGCGTGGCAGATTTCCTCGAGGAAGCCGAGTTGTACACCCACCCGGCGTATCGACTCCTGGATCTGACAGCGGAGGTCGGCGAGTTGGCCGCCGACGCGACGAAGTCGACCGCGTACGGCGACGAGCCAGCGTCGGTATCGGTGAAACGCGACGAACTTGGCGACGCGCTCTTCGCACTCCTCGCGCTCGCCGAGGAACTCGACGTCGACGCCGAGGCCGCACTGGAGGAGTCGTTGACGAAATACGAGTCCCGTATCGAAGACGACGGATCGCCAGGATCCGGCGAGTAATCCCACCTGACGATCGGTGCGGTCGCGGAACGCGCCGTCTGCCCGCTGTCCGGCGACCGGTCGAAGCGCTCTTCGGAACGGCCGCCACAAGACGGCGTATGCATCGCCGCGCACGCGAGTTCACCGAACTGGCACAGGAACGCCACAATCTCGATATCACCGTCGAATCGTTCCCGGAAGGCACCGAGACGGCTGCCGACGCCGCTGACGCGGTCGGCTGTGAAGTCGGGCAGATCGCGAGTAGCCTCGTCTTTGAGGTCGATGGCGATCTCGTCGTCGTCGTGACGAGCGGCGCGAACCGCGTCAGCGAACCACGGCTCGAATCGCACCTCGACGCCGAGGACGTCGCGATGGCCGATCCCGACGAGATTCGGAGTGTCGTCGGCTGGAGCATCGGCGGCGTCCCCCCGTTCTGTCACGATGCCGACTTGCCGGTCTACATCGACGAGTCACTGCTCGCCTACGAGACCGTCTGGGCGGCCGCCGGCGCGCCGACAGCGGTCTTCTCGATCGACCCCCAGACCATCCGAGACGTCTCCGACGCGACGCCGATCGAGGTGTAGGGCCGATCCGATCTCTCACTCGCGAACGACGTCGACATCGGTGAACTCGAATCGGGCACCGCCGTCGCTGTCAGCCACAGCGACCTCCCAGCCGTGCGCCTCTGCGATCCACTTGACGATCGCGAGACCGTACCCCGTGCCGTCCGCCGCGGTCGAGTATCCCAGATCGAACACGCGCTCTCGATCCGCCGGCGGGATACCCGGGCCGTCGTCTTCGAGGAAAAATCCGTCTTCGATCGCACCCACGTGGACCGTTACCTCGTCTCCGACGTGTTCGACGGCGTTCCGAAACAGGTTCTCGAAGAGGTTCCGAAGCCGGTCGACGTCGGCTCTGATCGTCATCTCGTCTCCGACTTCGAGGGTGGCTCCGGACGTGCTGACGGTGCCCCAGCACTGTCTGACGAACTCCGAAAGTGTCACGCGCTCTTTCTCCCCGACGTGATGGCCCTGCTTTGCGAGCGTGAGCGTGTCTTCGATGATGTCCCACATCCGGTCGAGAGCGTCGTCGACAGACGCTAGGTGCGCTGACTCGCACTCCTCGCTCGCGATTTCGAGATGTCCCTCGGCGACGTTCAGCGGGTTCCGGAGGTCGTGGGCGACGACGCTCGCAAACTCCTCTAGTCGCTCGTTCTGTCGTTCCAGTTGGCGCTCGTACGCTTTCCGCTTCCCGATCTGTCGGAGCGAGACGAGCGCCCCGATGGGCTCTCCGCCCGATCCCAGCGTCGTGACCCGCGCCTCTGCCGGGAGGTGTTGGGGGACGGGCGCGTCCGCGGGGTGATCCATCTCCAACTCGACCCGCTCTTCGGTCGAGTCGTCGGCCAGGACCGATTCGACGGCCGTCCGGAGTGAGCCGAGGCCGTCGTCGACGATCCGGCCAAAGCGGTCGTAGTCGGCACCGATCACCGTCTCCGGATCGAGACCGGAGATCGCGTAGAACCGATCGTTCGCGAACGCGATGGTGCCATCGGCGTCGATAGCGAACACCGGCTCCATCTGATTTCGGGAGACGGTCTCGATGTCGATCGCCTCGCCATCGCGATCCATACGGTCGCTACAGGTGATAGTAATTTAAAATGTAGGTGTGCTGTTGAGATCGGAATTGTACATTCGTGTCCAGAACTGCCCCTTATGCCCGCGGCTAACAGTACTGGTGCGACTGGCGATATATGTATCTCGGCACCGTAGATGGAGTTATGGCCGATCGATCACCGCCAGTGGACGCCACAGCAGAGAGCGACGGAGACGCCGAACGGCAGCGCGTCTGGCTCGTCGAGCGGACGTACTCCGACGACGAGCAGAACATCGTCATCCTCGTGTATGCGACCGCCGACGGATCGCAGTATCTCCGCAAAGAGCGCGCGCTCACCAGTTTCGACGACGCGCGCGACACGACAGCGGGGCTGCTCGCCCGCGAATCGAGTCTCGGCACCGTGACTGACCCCGACGAGCGCAGGCGATACGCCCAAGAAGCAAAACGGACACGTGAGCAGTACGCCCCCGACGACGTCATCTGATTCCGTTTCAGGTGATCGCCGAACGACGCCGATCAGTCAGGGCTCGTCGAAGACAGCTACTCGGAATCGAGTACTAGACCGCACGGATTTAAGCGCCGACCCCGAGTACGTTCGCCCGATGGGAGAGTTATCCGCGTTGTTCTCGCCCGAACGAATCGCCGTCGTGGGCGCGACGGAGCGTGCGGGCTCCGTCGGCCGGGCGATTATGGAGAACCTCCTCGATTCGTTCGCGGGCGAGGTCGTCCCCGTGAATCCGAGCCACGAGGAGGTCTTCGGCATCCCGACGCTAGACGACGTCGCCGCCGCCGACGCCGACCTCGCCGTCGTCGTCGTGCCGCCGCAGATCGCCGTCGACGTCGTGCGCGAGGCCGGCGAGGCGGGCGTCCGAAACGTCGTGGTCATCACCGCCGGCTTCGGCGAGACCGGCAGTGAGGGCGCCGCCCGAGAGCAGGACCTGATCGAGGTCGCCGAAACGTACGACATCGACCTCGTCGGCCCCAACAGCCTCGGGATTATGTCGACGCCGGTCGGAATGAACGCGACGTTCGGCCCCGAGAACGCCACCGAGGGGCGGATGTCGTTTATGAGCCAGTCGGGGGCGTTCATCACGGCCGTCTTAGACTGGGCGAACGATCAGGGAATCGGCTTCAAAGACGTCGTCTCGCTCGGTAACAAGGCCGTCCTCGACGAATCCGACTTCGTCAGAGAGTGGGGCGACGACGACGACACCGACGTGATAATCGGCTATCTAGAAGGCATCGACGACGGCCAGGCGTTCATCGAGAGCGCACGCGAGGTGACCGCAGAGACGCCGGTCGTCCTCGTGAAGTCCGGTCGCACCGACGCCGGCGCACAGGCCGCCTCCAGTCACACGGGGACGATCGCCGGCTCGGATCAGGCCTACGAGGCCGGTCTCGAACAGGCAGGTGTCATCCGCGCGGCGTCCGTCCAGGAACTGTTCGACGCCGCCCGCGTCTTAGAGAGCCAGCCCCTTCCCGAAAGTGACGGCGTCGCTGTCATCACGAACGCCGGCGGGCCGGGCGTGATGAGCACCGACGCGATCGGCGACTCCCGGCTCTCGATGGCGTCGTTCACCGACTCGACGCTCGATGCCTTCTCGGAAGCGTTGCCGGCGGAAGGTAACATCTACAACCCGGTCGACATCGTCGGCGACGCCGACAACGAACGCTTCCGCGACGCGCTGGACGTCGCGCTCGGCGACGCAAACGTCGGTAGCGTCATCGTCCTCTCGTGTCCGACGGCTGTCCTCGACTACCAGCAACTGGCCGCCGACACCGTCGAGCTACAGGCGAAACACGACAAGCCCGTCGCCGCCTGCTTTATGGGCGGCGCGCGGGTCGAACCCGCCGCAGAGACGCTCGCAGACGCCGGGATCCCGAACTACTTTGACCCCGCGCGGGCGGTGCAGGGACTCGACGCGCTCTCGCGCTTCCGTGACATCACCGAACGGGAGTACCAGGCGCCGACGACGTTCGACGTCGACCGCGAGCGCGCCCGCGAGATTCTCACGTCGGTCGAGGGCCGCGCAGACACGCGGTTGGGCGTCGAAGCGATGGACCTCCTAGACGCCTACGGGATCGAGACGCCCGCCGGCGATATCGTCGACGCGCCTGCGGACGCGCTCGAAGTCGCGGAGTCCATCGACGGCGACGTGGTGATGAAGATCGTCAGCCCGGACATCCTCCACAAATCGGACATCGGCGGCGTCAAGGTCGGCGTCCCGAACGAGGAGGTCTACGACGCCTACGAAGACCTGATCTCGCGCGCCCGCAACTACCAGCCCGACGCGACGATCATCGGCGTGCAGGTCCAAGAGATGGTCGACCTCGACGACGGTGTGGAGACGATCGTCGGGATGAACCGCGATCCGCAGTTCGGCCCGCTCTTGCTCTTCGGCCTCGGTGGGATCTTCGTCGAGACGCTCGAAGACACGACGTTCCGCGTCGCGCCAGTCTCTAAACCGGAGGCCGAGGCGATGACCCGGGAGATCGACGCCGCGCCGTTGCTGCGCGGGGCGCGCGGACGCAAGCCCGCAGACGTCGCGGGCGTCGTCGAGACGATCCAGCGCCTCTCACAGCTCGTGACCGACTTCCCGGCGATTCTCGAATTGGACATCAACCCGCTCGTCGCCACGCCCGATGGCGTCGAAGCCGTCGACGTGCGACTCACCGTCGACCCCGATCAACTCTGAGGAGCCCCACAGATGCACACGAACACCCTACTCGTCGCTTCGATCCAGGAAAGCACCGGCAAGACGGCAGTCACACTCGCGCTCGGCCGACTCGCACAGGAGCGCGGTCTCGACGTCGGCTATATGAAGCCCAAAGGCACGCGGCTCCAGTCGAACGTCGGCAAGACGCTCGACGAGGATCCGATGTTGGCGCGCGAACTCCTCGATTTGGACTGTGAGATGCACCAGATGGAGCCGATCGTCTATTCACCGACGTTCGTCGACGGCGCGATCCGCGGGCAGGAGGACCCCGAAGAACTCGGCGCCCTCATCGAGGAGTACTTCGAACAGCTCGCGGCCAACTGCGGGCTGATGCTCGTCGAGGGCGGCGGCTCGTGGACCACTGGCGGCATCGTCGATCTGACCGACGTCGACATCGCGTCGCGGCTCGACGCCGACGTGCTCCTCGTCGCGGACTACGAGAACCCGGGCGACCTCGACGACGTCGTCGCCGCCGCGGAGGCCTTCGGCGACCGTCTCGTGGGCGTGTTGTTCAACGGCGTGAACGACGCCGCCTTCGACGACCTCGAACAGCAGGTCGTCCCGTTCCTCGAAGGACGCGGGATCCCCGTTCTCGGCGTCATCCCACGCGAGCGCGACCTCGCCGGCGTGACCGTCGAAGACCTCGCCGCCGAACTCGGCGCCGACGTCGCCGTCGACGGCGACAGCGGAGCCTACGTGGAGCGCTTCCTCGTCGGCGCGATGGGTGGCGACGCAGCCCTCCGGTACTTCCGCCGCACCAAGAACGCCGCAGTCATCACCGGCGGCGACCGCGCGGAGATCATCACCGCAGCGTTGGAGGCCCCGGGCGTCAACGCCATCATTCTCACAGGCGGACACCGCCCGTCGCCGGCCGTGCTCGGCAAGGCCGAACAGAAGGGCGTACCCGTCCTGCTCGTCACCGGCGATACGCTCTCTGTCGTCGACCGCGCGGAGACGGTCGTCAACACCGGCCGCGCCCGCGACGAGGAGACGATCACCCGGATGAGCGAACTCCTCTACGATCACGCCGACGTCGACGCGCTGCTCGGTCCGGAGGACGACGACGCGAGAGGGGAGGACACAGCAGCGGATTCGGCGGACGCTGACGACTCCGAAGACGTCCCCGACCCTGACGACTCAGCGGACTCCGACGACGACGCGTAGTCCTCACGGTCATTAGATGCGACCACCGGACGCTCCTCAGCACTTCCACCCGCGGTCCGTCGTGTTCAGCCGCTCGCAGCCGTCGTCGGTGACGACGACGAGGTCCTCGATGCGGACGCCGAACGCCCCGTCGAGGTAGATCCCGGGCTCGACGCTGAAGACCATTCCCGGCTCCAGTTCTCGCGTACTCTCGCCGACGATGTACGGCTCCTCGTGAACGTCGAGTCCGACGCCGTGGCCCGTCCGATGGATGAACTGCTCGCCGTAGCCCGCCTCGTCGATGACCGAGCGTGCGGCCTCGTCGACCGCGCCAGCAGTCACCCCAGGTTCGACCACCTCGACGGCCGCCTCCTGCGCGCGCCTGACCACGTCGTGGACCTCGCGAAAGCGCACGCCGGGGGTGCCATCGAAGACGACGGTTCGGGTCTGATCGCTGGGGTAGCCGTCGACGCGCGTTCCGAAGTCCACGACGACCGGGTCGCCGGCCTCGATCGTTCGCTCGCCGTGGGTGTGATGCGGCATCGCGCCGTTTGGCCCGGAACCGACGATCGTCTCGAAAGAGACGCCGTCGCCGCCGGCGTCGGCGAGAAACGACTCGATCCGGGCTGCGAGTTCGGCTTCTGTCAGCCCGATGGCGTCGCTCCCGAGGGCGTGAACGCGCTCCATCGCGTCGTCTGCGGCCCCTGCGGCTCGTCGAAGCGCGTCGAGTTCGGCATCGTCCTTTCTGATTCGCAGGTCTGCGATCACCTCGCTGGCGAGGTCAAGCGTGGCGTCCGGCCGGACCTCACGGAGGTCCTGCGTGAACGTCGCCCACATCGTATCGTCGACGAGAAGGTACGACGCCGCCGGGATCCCGAGGTCGTCGAACAGGGCCGAGAGCGCCCTCACGGGATCCGTGTCGTCGTCCCACGCCCGCACGCCGGGCACCCACGACTCTGATCGGACCTGCGAGGCCGCAAGCGCCGGGACGAAGAACGTCGGTTCGCCCTCGGCGGGCACGACGAAGAGGAAGTGTCGCTCGCGCTGGGACTCGACGAAGCCGGTGAGATATTCGAGGTTCCGTCCGGGGACACAGACGAGCGCGTCCGCGCCCGCGTTCGCGAGCGCCGTCTGTGCCGCGTCGGTTCGTCGTTCGAGAGGCGTCACACCGGAGGCTTCCGCGCAATCGCACAAGAAGGTACGGTCGCGTTGTGGGATCCCGGCAAGCGGAAATCCGGCCAGAGACCGGCCGTAACCACTCATTAACTATTACATATCCCCGTGACACTTGGAGTATGGACTTCGACTGGCCCACGTACTTCGAGTGTGCCGCCTGCGGAGCCGAACTACCCGCGGATGCAGTCCGGTACGACGACTTGGGCTATCCCGAGTGCCCGGAGTGCGGCGCGCGTACCGGCCCGCTCGCTAGCCTGGAAGCCGTCGAGTCCGCGTCCAAAGGCCTCGCCGACTGATCGCGACGGGGCCGTGCGACCCTATTCGGAAGATACAGGCTCGCGACGTGCGAGCCATCGGTATGGAGTGGACACGGACTCGTGAGGAGGAACGCCTCGTCGAGTGGACGCGCGAGGACGGGTACGTCACGCTACGTCGTCGCCGCCGGCCCGACGGCGAGTGGGTCGTCAGACTCGACCGCCTGCATCAGGCGCCCGGTGGCAGAGACTACCGCCGCGAGCGCGTCGCCGACGTCGAGGCAGCGAAGGCCTTGATCGAAGAGTGGAAAGCGGACGCGGACTCCCGGGCAGAATAGAGAACGGCCGCAGCCGGGCGGGGACTACTCCTGTAACCGCTGCGTCGCTTCGATCAGCGGGTGCCGACCGTAGTCGGCGATGTCGATGTCTTCGATCGACGAAAGCCCCTCTTTTTCCGCTGTCCGTTGCATTCCCAAGTCAACGCGCTCGTCTAAGACGATCACCGTGGCGTCCATCTCCTCGATTCCGAGTTGGAACGCCGCCATCACGCGGTGGTGGCCGTCCGCCAGCAGGAGTTCGCCGCCGTTATCGATGACCACGAGCGGTTCGGCGAGTCCGCGTTCGAGTTCGTACTGCCGCCCTTCGAGTTCGTCGGCGTAGACACGCGCCTGCGTCGGCGTGAGATTGTCCAACTCGACGACGCGAGATTCCTCGTGGAGACTGACGTCGTGGATCTGTTCGAGCGTGCGCATCAGTTTGCCGACCTTCTCCGGCGTCGCCCGCTCGATCTGCGAGCGGACGACGTCCGTATTCGAGATGATGCCGACGAGGTTGTCGGCGTCGTCGACGACCGGGAGCTTTTGGATGCCTGACCGGAGGATCACGCGCGCGGCGTCGATCACGTCCATCTCGGGGTGGGCGACGATGATGTCCTCGGTCATCACGGTGAAGATCGGGTCCTCGTCGTCGACCAAGAGCAGATCGCTGGCCGTGACGAACCCCTCGACCTTTCGGCCGTCGGAGACGGGAAATCCGTTGTGTCCTTCGCTCTCTTTGATCCGGCGTGCGACGTCGGCGACGGTGTCGGTCGGCGAGACGGTCTGCACCTCGCGCGTCATGTACTCTTTGACCTTCGGTCTCCCGCTCATCGTCGAGCCTACGCGGTCCCCGTGGAAAAGGGTGCCTCTCGTCACTCTCCGTCCACCTCGAACGGGAACTCGAAGGCCCACTCGGTGTCGTCTGCGCCGACGTCGAGGAGCGTGGTCGCGTCTTCGAGCGTCTCGAAGACCCGACTGGCGATGACTTCGGTGACGATCTCGGATAGTTCCTCGATCGATTCGTCGTCGGCGTCGGCGAGGATCCCGAGCGGCACCTGCGCGCCGGCCATATCCGCGTGCCCGCCGGCGCTGCCGATCGCGCCGAGCGCGTCGCGGAGTGTCTCCCCGAGATCTACGTCGGTACCGCGTGCGCGCCCGGAGACGTAGACGGTCCCGTCGCGGAACCCGTAGACGATCACGATGCGGATCCCTTCCATATTCAGCAGCCGATCGGCCGCCTGCGCGAGGGCGTCGCGGTCGCTGATCGCCCCGACGTTCGAGGCCAGGGCGTCGCCGCGGACGTCGCGGTTGCGGATCGCTCGCCCCAGCGTTTCCAACACCGCCGACGTCATACTGGGCGATTCGACCCGATCGAGCATCGAGAGGTCCGCGTAGGTGAGCAGCCACGCCGCCGCCTCGAAGTCGGCCGGGGAGACTTCCCGAGCGAAGTCGTTCGTGTCGACCCGGATCCCGAAGAGCAGCGATGTCGCAAGCGACTCCTCGGGCTCGATTCCCGCCCGGCGGAGATACTCCGCCAAGAGCGTACTGGTGGCGCCGATGTCGCGCCGGAGGTCGACGAAGTGCGCCTCGACCGGCGCGCGCGGCGGGTGGTGATCGACGACGATGTCGATCTCGGTGTCGCCGGGCAACCCGTCGTTGACGCCCGGGCGGGAGTGGTCGACGAGAGCGACGCCGTCGTACTCCGCGAGGTCTGTGCCGTCGTCAAGTTCGACGAGCGCCAGATCGAGCAGGTTCACTAAGGCGCGGTTCTCCTGGTGAGAGATGTCGCCGAAGTAGCACGCGTCCGCGGGGACGCCGACGGACGCGGCGATTCGGGCGAGTGCGAGCGCGCTCGCGATCGCGTCCGGATCGGGGTTGTCGTGCATCACCACGGCCAGTCGCCCGTCGATGCGACGGAGCGTCGCGAAGAGCCGATGGATTCGTTCCGCGCCGGGAGCGGTCGTCAACTCTCGGACGCGGTCGAGGAGGACCTGCTCGCCGTCGATGACGCGATCTGCGGTCTCCTGTATTCGTTCGCGTACTTGTGCGGTCGCTCCAGCACCCAGATACACCACGAGCTGTGCGTCCGGAAACTGCTCGCGGGCTTCGGCGGCCGCCTCGGCGTTTGCCGCGGCATCGTCGCTCGCGACGAACACCAGTTCTGCCCGGTCCGGGAACGCCTCCGCGTCTGCCGGGGCGCGCCGCTTCGTCGTGACTCCGTCGGCGCCGATCGCGTCGACGACGTCGCCGCGCTGTGAGAGGATGACTAACTCGCCGGGCCACTCGGCGAGGCGCTCGATGGTTCCGCGCGCGGCCGAACCGCACCCGAGAACCAACCGCCGTTGCATACGCGGGCATCCGAACGCGCCTGCCAAAACCCTACCGTCATCTGGTCGGCCGAAGTTCGGTCGAACAGTTAGAAATGAAACAAGAACGTCCGGAGACGCCGATCAGAACAGCGTCGCCGCGACGGTCTGTGCGGTCTCGATGACCGGGCCGAACGCCGGGAGCAACAGCAGCGTCCCGAGGCCGGCGAAGATGACGGCGGCGTACAGCCCGACCGGGCGACTCTGGATCTCGAAGTCACCGCTGGGCGACTCGATCCACATCGCCTTGACGACGCGACTGTAGTAGAACAGCGACAGCGCGCTGTTGATCGCGCCGACGGCGGCGAGCCACCAGAACCCGGCTTCGATCGCCGAGTAGAACAGGGCGTACTTCGAGAGGAAACCGCCGAACGGCGGCAGTCCCGCGAGGCTGAACATAAACACGGTCATCGCGACGGCGGCGATCGGTGCCGTCGACGCGAGGCCGTTGTAGTCCTCGAACGTCCGTCCGACGCCCCAGTGTTCGACTAAGGCGATGAACAGGAACGCGCCGGTGTTCATAAAGCCGTAGACGAGCAGGTGCGCCATCGACGCCCCGAGGACGTCTCCGTTGGGGCCGCCGGCGGTCAGCGCGGCGAGCCCGATGAGCGCGTAGCCCGCGTGCCCGATCGAGGAGTACGCGAGCATCCGCTTGACCTTCTCCTGGGTCGCCGCGGCGAAGTTCCCGAGCGTCATTGTGACGACAGCGAGCACCTGGAACGCGATCACCCAGTCGACGCCCGCCGGGAGCGCCCCAAGCGGGAACGCCTCGACGAAGACGCGGAACGCGACCGCGAAGCCGGCCGCCTTCGACGCCGACGAGAGGAATGCAGAGATCGGTGCGGGCGCGCCCTCGTAGGCCTCCGGCGCCCAGAAGTGGAACGGCACAGAGGCGGTCTTGAACGCGAACCCACCGATCATCATCAGCACGCCGATGCCGAGGACGCCGGCCATCTCCGGCGCGTTGACCGCGGCGGCGACGTCACCGAGCACGAGCGATCCCGTGACGGCGTACACGAGGCTGATGCCGAACGCGAACACCGCAGAGGAGACTGCGCCGATGAGGAAGTACTTCAGCCCCGCTTCGACGCTCCCCTTGTCGTTCTTGAGGAACGCGACGAGCGCGTAGGAGGGCAGCGACGCGAGTTCGAGGCTGACGAAGACCGTCGCCAGCGAGTTCGCCATCGACAGCAGCGTCATCCCCGTCGCCGCGAACAGCACGAGCGAGTAGAACTCCGCGCGGTACTCGTGATCGCGCAGGTAGTCGTAGGAGGCGACCGCCACCATCGCGGTGACGATCGTGAAGATGAGCGTGAAGAAGAGACTCATCCCGTCGACGACGAGCGCGTCGCCGTACAGCGAGATCGCTCCGCCGGTTCGCTCCTGTCCGGTGCCGGCGACGAGGAACCACGCCGCGGTACCGAACGCGAGGAGCGACCCGCCAGCAGAGACGGCAGCCAAGAGCGCGTTGCTCGCTTCGTCCGTCCGAATCGTGTCGATCCCGAGCAGCACCAGGCCGGTCAGGCCGAGCAGGATCGCCGGTGCGAGTGCCGTCCACGTCGCTGCCGGTTCTGCCTGCAGTGCGAGGTCGAACATCACAGCCCACCTCCCGAGAGGATCGGGTTCACAGCGTCTTGGATCATTCCGAAGAACAGGTCAGGCGCGACGCCGAGCACGATGACCAACAGCAACAGCACCGCGAGCGGCGCGACGTCGTGCGTCGGTGCGTTCGTGATTTCGTACTCGCCATCGAAGCTGAAGGGACCGAACAGCGTCCGCTGCATCGCGAACAGCAGGTAGCCGGCGACGATGACGATGCCAAACATCGCGGCCGCCGTGAACAGTGGCATTGCCGAGTGGACGGTGGAGGCGAACGAGCCCTTGAAGATGAAGAACTCGCCCGCGAAGCCGGCCATCAGCGGCAGGCCCATATACCCGAACGCGCCGGCGACGAAGATGCCGGCGGTGACGGGCATCCGGTCTGCGATGCCGGACATATCGCCCACCATCCGCGTGTGTGTCGTGTTGTAGATGACGCCGACCGCCATGAACATCAGTCCGGAGATCAGCCCGTGGGCGATCATCTGGAACGTCGCGCCGCCGACCCCGTAGGTCGTGTACGCGACGAGACCGAGGATAACGTACCCCATCGAGGAAACGGACGAGTACGCGACGATGCGCTTGAGGTCCTGCTGTGCGAGCGCCAGCATCGCGCCGTAGATGACGCTGATGACGGCGATGCCAGCGATGGGGACGACGAGCGCCGTCGCCACGTCGGGCATCATCGTGAAGTTGAACCGCAGCAGCGCGTAGGTCCCCATCTTCAGGAGGACGCCGGCCAGCATCACCGACACCGGCGTCGGGGCTTCGACGTGAGCGTCAGGCAGCCACGTGTGCAGCGGTGCGACCGGCACCTTCACTGCGAAGCCGAGGAACGTCGCCACGAAGGCGACCGTCTTCAGCGTCGCGGCGTCGAGGCCGGCGAAGCCGCCGAGTGCACCGGCGCGGAGCGCCTGTGCGATTTCGGGGAGCCGCATCGACGACACCGAGTCGCCGAGGCCGAACACGAGCGCGATGAAGCCGATGAACATCACGAGCGACGCGACGTTCGTGTACACGAAGAACTTGATCGCCGCGTACCGGCGGTTCGGGCCGCCCCAGACGCCGATGAGGAAGTACATCGGGACGAGGACGGCCTCCCAGAAGACGAACCACGCGAAGAAGTCAAGCGCCGTGAAGACGCCGAGCAGGTTCGCCTCCATAAAGAGCATCAGCCCGTAGAACTGCGATTCTCGATTCGAGATCGGCGTCCACGCGCTGACGATCGCGAGCGTCGTGAGGATCGTCGTGAGGACGACCAGCGGCAGGCTGATACCGTCGACGCCGACGAACCAGTGCAGGTCGAGGCCGCCGAGCGTCAGCCAGACGATGTCTGTCTCGAACGCGATCGACCCGCCCAGTAGGGCGTTCCCGCTCGCGTCGTACTGTGCCCACATCCAGAGGCTCCCGAGAACCGGGAGCGCGCTGAGTGCCGCCGCGAGTTTGCCGGCGTACTCGTCGGGAGCGACGAACACGACCAGCGCGGCGAGGAACGTGACTCCGATGAGCGCTTCAATTATCATACGAACCACCCTCCGAGAAGACCGAAGGCCAGAAGCAACGCCGTCAGGCCGAGCGTCAGCAGCACCGCGTAGTTACTCACCACGCCGGTCTGGATCCGGCGAACGCGGCTACCGGAGAACAGACTGACGCTGGAGACGCCGTTGACGACGCCGTCTACGACGCCCTGGTCGAACTTGTTCGCGACGCGTGCGACCGGGCGCGTGACGCCGTTCGCCAGCCAAACCTGGTACTCGTCCTGGTAGTAGTTGTTGTACAGCAGCGTCTTGATGCCGCCGAGACGGTCGGTGTGTTCGACCGGTTCGGGGACGTTGTACAGCAGGTGCGCGAGACCCGCACCCGCAAGCGCGAGGCCCAGCGAGACGCCGGCACCGATCGCCACGGTCGTCGCTTCACCACCGATGTACGCGGAACTGTACGGGATGAGTTCGCCGTAGTGGTGTGCGTTCAGCGACTCCGTGCTCATATCGAGCCACTGGTGCAGGAAGTCGATACCGCCGATTCCCAGCAGTTTCTCGACCGGCACCATATTCACGAGGCCCGTCGTCGCCGCGAGAACGCCGAGGACGGCGAGCGGACCCTTCACGTTCCAGCGCACGCTGTGCGGATCGCTCGCGGTCTGGGTGCGGGGTTCGCCGTGGAAGGTGAGAAACACCATCCGGAAGGTGTAGAACCCGGTGAAGAAGACGGCGAGAAGACCCATCGCGTACGCGGCGAGGAGCACGGGGCTCCCGCCGAGGCCGTGGATGAGCGTCTCGTACAGCACTTCGTCTTTCGACCAGAAGCCAGAGAACGGGAAGATGCCCGCAAGTGCGAGCGACCCAGAGAGGAAGGCGTAGTAGGTGACGGGCATCTTCTCTTTCAGCCCGCCCATATCCCACATATCTTCGTTGTGGTGCATCGCGATGATGACCGACCCAGCCCCGAGGAACAGCAGCGCCTTGAAGAAGGCGTGCGTCATCAGGTGGAAGGTCGCGGCGACGTAGCCGCCACCACCGAGAGCGAGCATCATGTAGCCGTACTGTGAGATCGTCGAGTACGCGAGCACCTGCTTGATCTCGCGCTTGACGACGCCCATCGTCGCCGCGAACAGCGCGGTGAAACCACCGATCAGGGCGATGATCGCGAGCGCGTCCGGCGAGAGCGCGTAGAACCCGTACATCCGCGCGACGAGGTAGACGCCGGCCGCGACCATCGTCGCTGCGTGGATGAGCGCGGAGACGGGCGTCGGACCTTCCATCGCGTCGGGCAGCCACGTGTGCAGCGGGAACTGCGCGGACTTGCCGACGACGCCGCCGAGCACGAGGAGGCCGACGATCGTGAACCACGTCTGCGGCGCGAAGCCGAACGTGTTCACGGTCGCCTCACCGTGGAGTGCGGCCTCCGCGAGCGCGGGGAACGATCCCGACCCGGAGAACGCCGCCGTGCCGAACGTCGCGAAGACGGCGACGACGCCGACGAGGAAGAAGTAGTCCCCGAAGCGGGTGACGAGGAACGCCTTCTTGGCTGCACTCGGCGGGCCGGGTTCGCGGAACCAAAAGCCGATGAGCAGATACGAGCAGAGCCCGACCAGCTCGAAGAACATAAACGCCATCAGGAGGTTGTCCGCCACGACGAATCCGAGCATCGACGCGGTGAAAAGCCCCAGTCCGGCGTAGTAGCGCGGCAGGCCGACCTCGCCCTCGTCGTTCATATATCCGAGACTGAAGACGTGGACGAGGAAGGCGATGAGCGTCACGATGAGCAGCATCATCGCCGACAGCGGATCGATCAGGATGCCGAACGTCAGATCGACCGCTTCGATCCCTTCGGCCCAGGTGTAGATCGTCGCGTCGTACGTCCGCCCACCGGCGACGGTGAGGAACGTTGCGGCCGCCAAAAGCAGTGATCCCGCCGTCGCGGCGATCCCGGCCAGCGCACCGCCTTTCGGCAAGCGGTCGCCCACCGCGAGCGCGACGAGGAACGAAACGAACGGCAACAGCACGATCGCGGGTGCGAAGTCGAATATCCCTACCATCTTACCACCTCATCGTTGTCGCCTTGGTGACGTCGACGTCGTCGAAGTTGCGATACAGCACCAGGATGATCCCGATCCCGATCGCGACCTCGGCGGCGGCGAGTGCCATCATAAACAGCCCGAACGTCTGTCCCGTCACGTTCCCCCAAACGTTGGAGAACGCGACGAGATTGATGTTCGCGGCGTTCAACATTAGCTCGACCGACATCAGGAACAGCAGCGCGTTGCGCCGCGTCAGGATGCCGAACAGCCCGATACAGAACAGCGCGGCCGAGAGGAGCAGATAGTACTGTGGGGGGACCATCAGTCGTCGTCCTCCTCGAACAGGCTCTGCTTGAGTTCCCGCCCGCCGTCGGCCAGCAGTGACGATCCGCCCTGGTCGCCCTCGCGGCGTGCAAGGTGGATCGACCCGTCGAGCGCAACGTCGAGCGTGATGGCGATGATAATGAGCGCGGCGAGGAAGCTCTCACCCTCGATCGCCCCGAAGTCGAGATTGAACATCGCGTAGCCGATGCTCGCGATGATGCTCGCATCGCCCGCGAATCCTTGCGGATCGGGGAACGACGCCGAGAGTATCGCCGCGGCCATCACGACGAACAGTGCGACAGCAGCGAGGCCGGGAACGAGATGCGAACCCAGATTCAGTTCCGGTTTCGTGGTCATGTGCTACTCACCTCCGGTTGTGTACGCGTCAGCATCACGGCGAACGTGATGAGGATGAGAACCCCGCCGACGTAGACGAGGATCTGCATCGCGGCGAGGAACTCCGCCTGTAACATCACGTAGTGCACCGCGACGCTCAAGAGCGCGCCCCCGAGCAGGAGTGCGGAGTGCCAGATGTCCCGCACGAGGACGACGCCCAGGCTGCAGCCCACGGTGACGAGGGCGAACAGCGCGAACGCGATGGTTTCATAAACCATTGTGTTTGTCTCCTTGAGGTATCCCTTTGAACATTTCGAGAAGTCCGTGGGCGGCGCATACCGCCTGAGACGGACTTTGATCGGCGATCTATCCCGCTGTGGAACGTCTCAACTCACTGGTAGTCCACCTCGCCCTCGCCCTCACCGATCCACGCGTCGCGGTCGGGTTCCCGGGAGTTGAGCGGGTCGATGTCCTTGTACCACGGGACGTTCTTCAACTGCTCTTTGTTGTACACGAAGTCGTCCTTCGTGTCGGCAGTGAACTCGAAGTTCTGCGTGAGCAGGATGGCGTCGACGGGACAGACCTCCTCACACAGCCGGCAGTAGATGCACTGCCCGATGTGGAGGTTGTACTGTTCGCCGTTGCGCTGGTCGTCCTGCACGATCTGAATAGTGTCGTTCGGACAGACGTTCTCGCACTGTCGACACCAGATGCAGCGCTCTTGGCTGAACTTGTGGACCCCGCGGAATCGGGGGCTCACTTCGGGCGCGACGTCGGGGTACTCGACCGTGAAGGTCTGCCCGTCCAGTGCGTGTTTCATCGTCGTTGCCATCGATTTGAGTACGCCAATCATGCTATCACTCCCACGATGATGGCCGTGAGTGCCAGATTCGCGAACGAGAGCACGAGCATCCCCTTCCAGCCGACGTCGAGGAACTGATCGACGCGGAGGCGCGGGATGGCCGAGCGCGCCCACTGAGTGAACAGGTAGAACGCCCAGATCTTGATCGTGAACCATATGAAGCCCGGCAGGATCGGCCCGGCCGGTCCACCCAGGAACAGCGTCGCGGCGAGCGCGCCCCCGAGGAAGATGTGGATGAACTCACCGAGGTAGATGAGGACGAAGTACACAGAAGAGTACTCCGTCTGGAACCCGGCGACGATCTCGGTCGGCGCTTCCGGCACGTCGAAGGGGTTCCGGCCGACTTCCGCGAGGTTCGCGATCACGAACAGCACGAACGCGAACGGATTGACGAACGCGAACCACTGCGGGATCGTGACGCCGGCGACGGTGAGAAGCGGCTCGGCCTGCTGTGCGACGACCTCGCTCATCTGCAGCGTCCCGGTGAAGACGACCACCGACGCCGCGGTGACAACGAGCGGGATCTCGTAGGCGATGTTCGATGCGATCGCGCGCAGTCCACCGAGCAGCGAGTACTTGTTGTTCGATCCGTAGCCCATCATCACAATCCCGAGCGAGGCGATCGAGGACGCGGCGAACGCGAAGACCAGCCCCGTCTCGGGGTCCGCGAGGTGAATGCCGTTGCCCATCGGGATCACGGCGAACCCGAGCAGCGCGGAGAACGGCACCAGAAGCGGGCCGAGGTCGTACGACGGCCGGTCGACGTCTTCGGGAATTATGAGTTCCTTCGAGAGCAGTCGGACGGCGTCGGTGACGATGGTGAGCAGTCCGAACGGTCCGATCCGGTTGACGGCGATCCGGTCGGTGAACGCGGCGGTGATTTTCCGCTTTGCCCACGGGCCGGCGACGGCCGTCTGCACCAACAGCAAGTTGGCGATGAGGAAGGCACCGAGAAGTCCGCCGACGATCTGTCCGACCGTGCCGGAGAGTCCCAGCAGACCGGCGATCCGCTCGGGGAGGAGCACCTGTGACTGCAGCGGTACCATCAGCGGTCCACCTCGCCCAGCACGATGTCGAGGCTACCGAGCGATGCGACCATATCCGGGATGTACTCGCCAGCGGACATCTCCGGCAGCGTCTGGAGGTTCGAGAAGCACGGACTGCGGATCTTAAAGCGCCCCGGCTTCTCGGTCCCGTCGGCGCGGATGTAGATCCCGAGTTCGCCCTTCGCGGCTTCGACGGCGCGGTAGATCTCCGTGTCGTCCTCCGGACGCAGGGTCCGGGGAACGTTCGACTGGATCGTCCGCTCTTCTTCGGGCCAGTCTTCGAGGAGGTCGACGCACTGCTCGATGATCTTCGCGGACTCTTCGACCTCGCGAAGGCGGACGAGCAGTCGACTGAAGTTGTCACAGCCGTCCTCGGTGATGACGTCCCACTCCAGTTCGTCGTAGTAGCCGTAGGGGTCGTCGCGGCGCAGATCGTAGTCGATGCCGGACCCGCGTGCGACGGGCCCCGTCGCGCCGTAGGACTTCGCGACCTCCGGCGGCAGCACGCCCGTGTCGATCGTCCGGGCCTGCAGGATCTCGTTGGAGGTGATGAGGTCGTGGTACTCCTCGAGCGCCTCCGGGAGGTCGTCGAGGAAGTCCCGGATCGTCTCGAAGAACTCCTCGCGCGGTTCCGGAAGATCCCAGACGACGCCGCCCAAGCGGAAGTAGTTGAACATCATCCGCTGGCCGGTGAGGTCTTCGAGGACCTTCTGGACCTTCTCGCGGTCCCGCATCGCGTACATAAAGATCGCTGTGAAGTCGCCGTAGACGTCCAGCGCGAACGTCCCCACTGCGAGCATGTGCGAGGCGATGCGGCAGAACTCCGCGCCCATCGTCCGGATGATCTGTGCGTACTCCGGCACGTCGATGTCGTTGAGGTCCTCCGCCGCGCGCGCGTACGCCCACTCGTTCAAGAGCCCCGAGGACGCGTAGTCCCAGCGGTCGGGGTAGGGCATAATCTGGTGACGGTAGGTCTTCGTCTGACACATCTGCTCCTCACAGCGATGGAGGTAGCCGATGTCGGGATCGACGTCTGCGACCTGCTCACCGTCCAGTACCGTCTTCACGTGCAGGACGCCGTGTGTGGCGGGGTGGTGCGGACCGATGTTGACGTACATCGTGTCGCCCTCCTCCTCGCGGTGATCCTCGGCGAGCGGGTTCTCCCACTCCGAGAGCGTGACGATCTGCGGTCGGTCCTGATCGTAGTTCTCCGAGAGGGGGTGTCCCTGCCACGTGTCGGGCAAGAGAATGCGACGAAGGTCCGGGTGGTCGTCGTACTCGACGCCGATCAGGTCGTAGGCCTCCCGCTCGTGCCAGTCGGCCGTCCGGAAGACCGGCTCGGCGGACTCGCTGACGGGGTTGTCCTTCGGTGCGGGCACGACGACGCTGACCTCCCGCTGCCGGTCGTCGAAGCTCGTGAGGTGGTAGATGGACTCGTACCGATCCTCGCGTTCTTCGGCGGTGACACACGAGAGGTGATCGAAGCCGGCCTCGTCGCGGAGTCGCGTCAGGGTCTCCTGTACCGCGTCCGGGCGAATCACGAAGCCGGGTGCGTTGACGTGTTCTTCGCGGTCGACGACCAGGTCACCGAGCAACTCGGCGATCTCGTCGCCCGCGGTCGGGAGCACTTCGACGGCTCCGTCTTCGGGTTCGGGTTCTTCTAAGCTCATGGCGAATCAGCCCAGTTGTACCGCATAACCAGGTCCTCTTCGTCGATCTGTTCGGCGAGCTTGTCGACGACTTCGTCGCGTTCGAGGTCGTCGAACTGTTCGAGTTCGTACGGTTTCACCGTCACCGGACTCGACTCGCCCTCGGCGATGCGCTGCTGAAGTTTCGCGACGCCGTAGATGAGCGCCTCGGGACGCGGGGGGCACCCGGGGACGTGGATGTCCACGGGGATGACCTCCTCTGCGCCCTTGATGACGTTGTAGCCCTCCTGGAAGGGGCCGCCCGAGATCGTACAGGAACCCATCCCGACGACGAACTTCGGCTCGGGCATCTGATCGTAGACGCGCTTCATCCGCGGGGCGAACTTCGAGACGATCGTCCCCGGGACGATGATGACGTCCGCCTGTCGCGGCGACGCACGCGGGACCCCGGCCGCGAATCGGTCGAGGTCGTGCTTCACCGAGTAGGTGTGCATCATCTCGATGCTGCAGCAGGCGATCCCGAACTGCAGCATAAACATCGACGAGCCGCGGACCCAGTTCATGAACTGGTCGAACTTCGTGAGGATGAACGGCGAGGAGCCGAACGCCTCCCGAAGTTTCGAGTTGAACCGGTTGTCCGCGCCCGATCCTGTCATCCGGGCGTCTCGCGTCGCGGTCTGTACCTGCGTGTCGTCCGTGACGAATGGTTTGTCTCGTTCGCTACTCATGCGTTTCTCTCCGTCTTTTGGCGGTTCGCCAGCGGGCTTTTGACCCACTTGACGGCGCCGTTGCGCCACGCCCAGACCAACCCGACGACGAGCACACCGATGAAAATCAGCATCGGCAGCAACACCGCCGTGAGATCTGCGCCCTGACTCAGCGCGGACCGGTAGATGACGGCCCACGGGAAGATGAGAACGGTTTCGACGTCGAATACGAGAAACAGCAGTGCGACCATGTAGTACTGGATGTTGATCTGGACGCGTGCCGTTCCTGTCGGTACTTCACCGCTCTCGTAGGTGGCGCGTTTACCTTGTTCTGGCACCGATGGGCGGAGTATCGCCGACACAGCCATCATCCCGAGTGGGATGCCGACGGCGACGAGCCCAAGGGCACCGATTGCGATCCATTCACTCATTCCGTAGTCTCCCTAACATCCGGCAGTTAGCAGGCCCCCCCCATAAGCGTTGATTTATACCTCGACTGAGGTGCTACTACTGAACTTCGCTGGCTGCGGACCCGACGAACGTTACATCGGGCTGGACAGACGGAATCGCAGAACGGCTCGGAAATCGGCTTTCGTTAGGACTCGTCGCGGCTCGCCACGTAGCCTTCGACCCCGAGGTCGTGCAGGTCCCGCGAGTCGCGGGCGACCGCACCGACGAGCCCCTCGTGGTACTCGACCAGCCGGGATTCGAGTTCGTCGTGCTCGCGCGCGAGAATCTGTGCGGCCGACAGCGCGGCGTTGAAGGACTTGCCCGCGTCGACTGCGACGATGGGCGCCCCGGTCGGCATCCCGATGACGGAGTCGACGGACTTCTCCTGGACGGGGACGCCCACGATGGGAATCGGGTACGCGATGGACGCGGTCATATTCGGCAGGTCGGCGGACTTCCCGCCCGCGCCCGCGATGATGACGTCGAGACCGCGGTCGGCGGCCGTCTCGCCGTACGCGTACATCAGTTCGGGCGTCCGGTGTGCGGAGACGACGTACGTCTCGTAGGTGAAGCGCGCGTCGGGTGCGGCGCCGAAGTCGGTCTGCTCGGCGAACCCGAGTTCCGAGAGCGCCTCGTGCGCGCCGCGCATCGTGTCGAGGTCCGAATCCGACCCCATAATGATCCCCACGTCGGGCGTCGTGGCGGGATCGGCGTCGGCGTCGGCCTCCTCGTGGAGGCGGTCGATCAGGTCCTGTACGGTCACGTCGGAGTCGTCGTCGGGCGTGTAGTCGGTCATTGTCGATCGGGTTCTGAGGTGGTCAGTTCGTCACTCGAACGTCAGTGCGTCGCGTACGTCTCTCGCATGCGCGAGGAGTTCGTCAGGGTCCGATCCTGCGGCCGCGTCGAGTTCGCCCCTGCCGGTCAGCGTTATGTGGCCCATCTTCCGCAGCGGGCGCACCTCCTCTTTGCCGTACCAGTGCAGCGACGCGTCGGCGTCGCCCAGGACGGCTTCGACGTTGCCGAGTCGCGCTGGCTGGGATTCCTCGACGGTACCGAGGACGTTCGCCATCACGGTCGGGCACCGCAGGCGGGTCGAACCGAGCGGCCAGCCCAGGACAGCGCGGACGTGCTGTTCGAACTGGGAGGTGCGCGCGCCCTCGATCGTCCAGTGGCCGGAGTTGTGCGGTCGCGGGGCGATCTCGTTGACGAGGATCTCTCCCGTCTCGGTCTCGAACAGTTCGATGCCGAAGACGCCGCGTCCCGAGAGCGTGTCGAGGACGTTGCGGGCGACCGCCTCGGCGCGTTCGATCACCGCGTCGGTCGTCCTGGCCGGAAGGATCGTCTCCCGGAGTATCTCTTCTTCGTGAATGTTCTCGCCCGCGGGGAACGTGCGGACATCGTCGGCGCCCTGGACGGCGATGACCGAGAGTTCGCGCGCGAAGTCGACGAACGTCTCGGCCATCGCGGGGCCGCCGACGGCGTCCATCGCTTCTTCCGCGTCGTCGGGGTCGGTGACGGGAACGTTGCCGCGGCCGTCGTAGCCGCCAGTACGGGCTTTCAGCATCACCGCGCCGAACTCATCGAGCGCCGCGCGGAGGTCAGCGGCGTCGTCGACCTGCCGGAACGGCGGGACCGGGACGCCGGCGTCGTCGAGCGCGCGCTTTTGGACGAGTTTGTCCTCGATCGTCTCCAGCGTCTCCGGTGCGGGGTGAACCGAGAGGTCGAACTCGTCGGCGACGCGGTCGAGCAACGCCGCGTCGGCGAGTTCGATCTCGAACGTCAGCGCGTCGACGCGCGAGGCGAGTTCGCGGAACGCTTCGGGGTCGTCGAAGTCACCGACGATCTGTTCGCGGGCGACCGGCGCTGCGGGGCAGTCCGGCGTCGGGTCGAGGACGATCACCTCGACGCCGAGCGGGGCGGCCGCCTCGGCGAGCATCCGTCCGAGTTGGCCGCCGCCGACGACGCCGAGCGTGGGGCCGGGTACGGTGACGTTCACGGGCGACGGTACTGGAGGATACTGAATAAACCTTGCCGAATCTCACGACGATATGTGCATAGACGTGGTTATTCGCCGCTGCCCACGCTGTCCGTGCTGTCCCCACCGTTCCCACTCGCCTCCTCGACGCGCTCCGGGGCGACACGCTGGAGCGACTCGTCCTCGATGAACACGACGACGTCGTCGTTCCAGAGCCGGAATTTGTGCTCGAAGGCGGTGTAGCCGGGGAGCTCTGTGGCGACCTCGTCGCGGTCGTAGCCCTTCGCGATGACGACCGGCGGGGCGTCCGAGAGCGTCGTCGCGACGTCTGCGTCGGGCGGCGAACTCGTGACGTTCGCGCCGTACCGTTCCAGATACCACGGCAGCGGCAAGCGGTCGTGCCAGGCGGGGCCGCCCGGCGGCGCAGTCGCGAGCGAGGACTCGTTGCGGACGTAGAACACCTCGCCGTCGTTACCCGGCGGTCGCGATCCGACGAACAGGACGTCAGTGCCGTCGTTCGCGGCCGACACGTCGTCGACGACTTCCATTGTGGGCTTCAGCGAGTTCTCGGGCTGTGCCCACTGGAGGACTTTCTTGTCCTCCTCGGAGGCGGAGTTGAAGTACTCGGCGTTGGCCGCGGCGGCACCGCTGAAGGCCGCGAGCACGACGAGTGCCGCGAGGCCGACGCTCACGGCGTCGCGGGCGGCGAGCGCCTCGCGTGCGGAGTCGACGATGAATCCGAGTCCGACGGCAGCGGGGACGGCGAGCGGGACGAGGACGTGGATCGCCGCCCACGGGGCCTGGATGTCGGTCGCGATCGGGTAGCCGAACAGCGACGCGGCGGCCCAGTACGTCGCGAACGTGACGAACTCGCGGGGACCCTCACCACGAATCCCGTACCGATCGACGACGATTCCGAGGAGGCCGAACGCGAGCAGCGCCGGCGCGCCGTAGACGAGCGTCTCGACTAAGTCGTAGAGGAACGGCAGGTACGCGTGATCCTGGTGGCTGCCTGAGGCCCACGTGTCGACGAACTTCTCGGCCGCGCCGACCGTGCCGGCGTCGGCGACGCTCGGAATCTGTGCCGGGTCCCCGAACGCCTGCCACAGATCCGGGCGCGGCGCGTAGAAGAACAGCACGACTCCCAGGAAGATCACGAGCGCGCCGACAGCCGTGCCGAGCACGCGGGCGAGCGACGCTCTTGGCGTCGGCCCGTGTGTGCGGAGTCGGTCGGCCGTCGCCGCTCGCCAGCGGGCGAAGACCGCTCGGGAGGGTTCTTTTCGTGCGCGCGCAGCGAGCAGTCGGTGGTCCGCCAGCAGCGCGCCCGCCCCGAGGAAACAGAGGACGTAGAGAATCGCGTTCTCCTTCGTCGTGAACGCGAGGCCGAGCGACGCGGCCGCCGGGAACGCATAGCGGAGTCGCCCGGTGTCGAACCCGCGGACGACGAACCCGAGCGCGAAGACGGCGAACGCGGCCACGAGGACGTCGTTGCGCATAAACCGCGAGTAGTAGACGGCGAGCGGATTCAGCGCGAGCACCGCGGCGAACGCGACGAGTTCGACGTTCCGCAGTCGCTCGCGGAACAGCCACGCGGCCAGCGGGAGCAGGCCGCCGACGACAGCGACGGGAAACCGTGCGAGGAAGTCCGAGACCGGCAGCAGGGCGAACAGCCAGTCGTTGATGACCGGGAGGAACGGGCCGTGAACGATGGGACGGTACGTGTGGACGCCCGTCTCGTGGTACCGGAGGATCCAGTAGCCGACGCGGCCCTCGTCCCAGTGGAAGATCCGGCCGCCGAGAGCGACTAGCCGGAGGACGAGCGCGACGGCGGTGAATCCGACGACACCGAGGAGGGCGCGGCGGCGATCGAACTGATGGTTCGTGCGGGACTGCGACGAGACGTCAGTGGGAGCCTCACCCGTCGGCTCTCCACCAATCGTCGTGTCGGCGGTCCCGCCCGACACCTCGTCGGGACTCATTGTCACTTCGTGACTCCCACGCGGTTACAACTCTTGTGTTTGCCGCTTTCTGGAGGGCCGCCGCGCGCGACCGTGCCGATACCTCTTTGACGCCACCGTGGGTCCGACAGAGTATGACAACGCTGGGATTGGTGGTTACCGAGTTCAACTCCTCGGTCACCGAACAGATGGCGGCGGCCGCTCGCGAGGCGGCCGACGAACGGGACGCGACGATCGCGGAGACGCTCCAGATTCCAGGAGTGTACGACTCGCCGCTGGCAGCCGATCGGCTCGCGCGGCGTGACGACATCGACGCGGTAGCCGTCGTCGGCGCGATCGTCACGGGAGACACAGCACACGATCAGGTGATCGCCGACGCAGCAGCCCAGTCGCTGACTGACGTCAGTCTCGATCGAGACGTGCCGGTTACGTTCGGCGTCTCCGGTCCGGGCCAAAGCGGGGCCGAAGCACGGGAGCGCATTGACAAAGGTGCGGAAGCGGTAAACGCCGCGGTCGATATGGTGGAGACGTTGGCATGAGTTTCGACTTCGCAGCCCGCGTCGAACGGGTCGAACCGAGCGCGACGCTGGCAATCAGTAACAAGGCGAGCGAACTGGAAGCAGACGGCGTCGACGTCGTCGACCTCTCGGTCGGCGAACCGGATTTCCCCACGCCGGAGAACATCGTCCAGGCCGGCAAGGACGCGATGGACGCCGGACACACCGGATACACGCCCTCGAACGGCATTCCGGACCTCCGTGCGGCGATCGCCGAAAAACTCCAGAACGACGGCATCGACGCCGTATCGGAGGAGGTAATCGTCACGCCCGGCGGCAAACAAGCGCTCTATGAGACGTTCCAGACCCTCATCGACGACGGAGACGAAGTCGTTCTCCTCGACCCCGCGTGGGTCTCCTACGAGGCGATGGCGAAGCTCTCGGGCGGCTCGCTCAACCGCGTCGACCTCGCGCCCTACGACTTCCAGCTCGACCCCGCGCTCGACGACCTCTCGGAAGCCGTTTCCGACGACACCGAACTGCTCGTCGTCAACTCCCCCTCGAACCCGACCGGCGCGGTCTACTCCGACGCGGCGCTCGAAGGCGTCCGCGACCTCGCGGTCGAGCACGACGTCACCGTCATCTCAGACGAGATCTACCAGGAGATCACCTACGGTGTCGAGCCCACGAGCCTCGGCTCACTCGACGGAATGAGCGACCGAACGGTCACGATCAACGGCTTCTCGAAGGCGTACTCGATGACCGGCTGGCGGCTCGGCTACGTTCACGCGCCCGAATCGCTCATCTCGCAGGCGGCGAAACTGCACTCGCACTCGGTGTCGTGTGCGGTCAACTTCGTCCAGCACGCCGGCGTGGAAGCCATCGAGAACACCGACGAGGCCGTCGTGGAGATGCGTGACGCCTTCCGCGAGCGGCGTGATATGCTCGCCGACCTCTTCGATGAGCACGGCGTCGACGTCCCGATCGGCGACGGCGCGTTCTATATGATGCTGCCCGTCGACGACGACGACCAGGAGTGGTGCGCCGGCGCGATCGAAGACGCCCACGTGGCGACCGTCCCCGGTTCGGCGTTCGGTTCGCCCGGCTACGCCCGGATCTCCTACGCCGCAAGCGAGGAGCGACTCCGCGAAGCCGTCGAGCGACTCGCCGAACACGACTACATCTGAGCGGCGAAAGCGGACGATCTGCCCGACACAGCGCCACACTGTGAGCGGGTGACCGTTTCTTCCCGCCCGCGAATTTTTATACGATACCGGCGCCACTCGTAGACGTGCACGTCCGGGATCTCCCCGTCTCCGCGGCCGTCCGCGAGCACTACCGCGACTCGGGGATCGACGAACTGTATCCGCCGCAAGCCGCGGCTGTCGACGCCGGCATCACCGAGGGCGCGAACGTCGTCGCCGCGATCCCGACAGCGTCGGGAAAGACGCTGATCGCCGAGTTGGCGATGCTGACCGCCGACGGACCGGCGCTGTACGTCGTTCCGTTGCGCGCGCTCGCCCGCGAGAAGTACGAGTCGTTCGCGGAACTCCCCGACGTCAGCGTCGGTATCTCCACCGGCGACTTCGACTCGCCGGCCGAGGAACTCGGCGAGGAGGACGTCGTCGTCGCGACCGCCGAGAAGGTCGACTCCGCGATCCGCAACGGCGCGTCGTGGGTCGAAGACCTCGCCTGCGTCGTCGTCGACGAGGTCCACCTCCTGGGTCGTCCGCGCCGCGGCCCGACGCTCGAAGTGACGCTCGCGACGCTCCAGCGGCGCGCGCCGGGCGTCCAGATCGTCGCGCTCTCGGCGACTATCGACAACCCCGACGACGTCGCCGCGTGGCTCGATGCCGAACTCGTCGAGTCGACGTGGCGACCCGTCTCCCTCCGCACGGGCGTCTACGCCGACGGCTCGGTCGCCTTCGACGACGACAGCACGCTCGCGGTCGACGCCGACGCCGACGACGAAGGCGACGATCACGACACCGAAGTGACGGCGGCACTCGTCGCCGACGCGATCGACGACGGCGGCCAGTGTCTCGCGTTCGTTCGCTCACGCCGGGAGGCCGAAGCGCTCGCGACGCGACTGGCGCAGGAGGACCTCGTCGCGCCCGGCTCTGCCCAATCGACGTTGGACGGTGCCGAGTCGGGAGCCACGTCGGCGGCAGACCTCGCGGACGACATCCGCGATAGCGGTGCCACCGAGACGGGCCGGCGACTGGCTGCGGCGGTCGAGTCCGGCGTCGGGTTCCACCACGCGGGGCTCGTGAGCGAGCACCGCGCGCTGGTCGAGTCCGCGTTCCGAGATCGGACGCTCGGCGTGATCTGCGCGACGCCGACGCTGGCGGCGGGCGTGAACGTGCCCGCACGCCGAGTCGTGGTCCGCGACCTCGAACGGTACACCGGCGAGGAGATGAGTCCGTTGCCCGTCCTCGAAGTCCACCAGATGTGCGGCCGTGCCGGCCGTCCGCACCTGGACCCGTACGGCGAGGCCGTCCTCGTCGGAGACGAGCGCACGGCGGATCGGCTCTGGGAGCGCTACGTCGACGCCGGCCCCGAAGCGG
>Ga0207719_100270_pt1 | contig 38924 bp, 42 predicted proteins | sample A23P1SouthBayCA_2_FD_187279 | JGI IMG/M metagenome (GOLD analysis project Ga0207719, IMG submission 187279) | Aerobic enrichment media microbial communities from Eden Landing Ponds, California, USA - A23 P3 (3) (SPAdes) | ecosystem: Environmental > Aquatic > Marine > Unclassified | place... | reverse complement strand
GCCGCGGCCGTCGCTCCCGCCGGCGTCACGGGAATCGGTGCCGTCTTCGGTCCCGTCACGACTGTCACCGGCCGGCGTGTGTCGACCGCCCGGTGACGACCCGCAGGCGACGACCCGGCGCATGGGTTCGACGTAGCGCACGTCGTCGCGACGGCGGAGCCGCCGGATTCGATCGGGGGGCAGGCGGACGGTCACCGCGTCGAAGCCGTGGTCGCGGACGGTGGTCGACGCTAACTCCGTGATCATTCCCCGTTCTCCGCCGTCGACGTAGCCGACGTGGACCGTGACGGGCTCCGTCGATTCGTCGGTCGACCAGCTACCGATCCCCCCGAGGCCGAACGCCGCGGCACCGGACTGCTTGAGAACCGCACGTCTGCTGCGTGGCTGTGACGTCATGTGGAGGGCTACCGTGTTTGTGACGAACGACTGACGGGTGGGTCATCAATGTTTCGACACCACCATGTCGGGCGAAAAGAATCGAGATCCGCGACCGGTCGCGGCGTCAGTGGGTCGCTTCCTCGAGGACGAGAGTGTCGTCTTCGAGGTAGTGTTCGATGTGGTGGGCTGCCTCCTCGACGTCGACGAGGTTCTCCCGAAGGAGCTGGGCGGTGGCGTAGTCGCCGAGGTTCTCCGCGAGCGAGACGTGATCGCGGAGCGTCTCGATGATCTCGCCGTACATCGCCATGTCGTGTTCGAGCGACGTGCGGATGTCGTAGGCGTCCTCGCCCTCGGGATCGACGGGGGCGTGCTCCTCGAACGTCGATCCGCCCGACAGCGGGACGCCGCCCAGCGCCTGCACCCGTTCCGCGAGTTCGTCGGCGAACTCCTCGGCCTCGGCGGCAGCGTCGCCCAGGAACAGGTGGAGGTCACGGAACTCCGCCCCCTCGACGATCCAGTGGTGCTTTTTGAGCTGGTGGTACAGCACGTACGTCGCCGCGAGGTCGGTCTGGAGCGCGTCGACGATCTGCTCTGCGCGGTCGGCCTCCATGCGGAGCGCGTCGCTTCCCTCGACCGTCCCGGCCTGCTGGCGGAGTGACTGTTGGGTGCTCATTACACCTCCCTGTTCGTTCTCCGGGGACTTAAATATTCACTTCTGCGAATCTAAATTTGTACATAACAAAAATAAGTTTTCAGTTCGCTATTTCGGGATGTCGGAGGGGGCAGCGTCTCTCCCCAGCGACTCGCGATCGACCCCCGGATGACGGTCCCGGACCGGGCTTGCGGGGCGCGGGCGAAGGGAAACGCCCATTACGGAGTCGCGTCCAATTTCGGCGTATGAGTGACGGGGACGACGAACCCGCCGAGGACGCCGACGACGTGACGCCCGACTCGCTCGGGGATCGCCTGGACGCCGTCGAGGCCGACCTCGACGAGGCCGAGACGGAAGCGGACCTCGACGCCGTCGAGGCCGACCTCGATGCAGTCGCCGACGACCTCGAGGAGGCTGACCTCCCGGCGCCCGACGAGGACGACGAGGACGCCGAGGACCCGCGCGAGGAACTCGAATCTCGCGTGGAGTCGCTCCGCGAGGACCTCGAAGCCGCCCGCGGTCCCTACGCCGAGGACGTCGTCGAAGGGATCGAGTCGGCCCAGGCGACGCTCCGGGAGACGCGCTGGACCGAGACGGGCCGCGAGGAGAGCCAGGCCGCCGTCGCCTCGTTCCTCGACGCCGCCGGCGACGCCCTCGAGGAGTCGTTCGCGGACGGCGAGGGCGACGCCGAGTCGCTGGCCGACGACCTCGATCCGGTCGCCGCCGCGGTCGAGGACGCCGGTCTCGACCCCGACGGCGACGCCGACACCATCGCCGCGCTGATCGAGGCGACCGACGACCTCGGGTCGGACCTGGAGGACGCCGAGGAATGGGACGACCTCTCGACCCGCGAACAGCTCGACGCCGAGGGCTTCTACGACGTGCTCGGCCACTACAAGGACTACCCGGTCGAGTGGTCCGCCGTCAAGGAACACGAGAAGCGCGGCAACGTCGAGATGATCCTGCTGGCCCACGAGAAGCTCCAGTCGGACTTCATGCAGGAGAACTGCATGGACGCGCTGATCCGGATGAACGACCAGCGGGCCTTCGAGAAGATGCACGAACTCGCCGGCCGACGCGACCGCCCGGCGATCAAGGCCCTCGGGAAGATGGCCGCGACCGACGCCGTCGACACCCTGCTGGAGTACGTCGACGCGGACTCGGATCCACAGCTCCAGAAGGTGACGTTCAAGGCCCTCGGCGAGATCGGCGACGAGCGCGCCACCCAACCGCTCGCGAACAAACTGGCGATGGACAACGACATCGTGCGCCCGGTGGCGGCCCGCGCGCTCGGCCTGCTCGGGGACACCCGGGCGATCGAGCCACTCGCCGACGCCGTCGCGGACGACGACCGCGACGAGGTCCGTGCGGCCGCCGCCTGGGCGCTCCGCCAGATCGGCACCGAAGAGGCCCTGGAGGCGGCCGCCGCCCACGTCGACGACCGCTCGTTCCTCGTCCAGCACGAGGCAGAGCAGGCGAGCGAGCGCCTCGACGCCGCGACGCCGGCGGCCTGAGCGGACCGGGCCACGACACCACCGACCCGGCCGCGACACGGCGGGCCGACTGCGGGCTCGACCGACCTCCTCGTTTTGCAGGCGCCTCGGCGCCGCTCCCCACGTCCCGCGCCCCGGATCGTTCGGGCCGGCCGATCACCCGACCAGCGCCGCGACGAACAGCAGGGCGAAGGCCAGCGCGATCAGCAGGCCCCCCACCCGGCCGGCCCAGGTGTGTTCGGTGACCTCGGCGGGGTGGAGGTCCACGTCGTAGCGCTCGACCTCGGGGTCGAACTCGACGTAGCTCGGCATCTGGAAGAACTCGACGAACACCAGCGCCCCCCCGACCGCGCCGAGGGCGTACGCGACGAGCCGGAGGGTTTCTGCGAGCGCCATGTCCGACACGGCGACCGAATCCCCGTTAAATCCTGCGACGCGGACCTGGAGCAGTTCAGTCGTCAGACAACGACGCTGCGACCGGTTCGAACGCCGCCTCGCAGGGCGGCCCGTCGGCGAAGGCGTAGTCGAGGCGCCACCCGACGGTCCCGGCGCGGTCGTCCGGCCCGGCTCCCCCGGAATCGGCCGGGGAGAGCGTGAGCAGCGAGGACGACCGGGTCCCGAAGCCGTCGCCGTGGACACAGACGCCGTAGTCGTGGTCCGCGAGGACGGCCGCGGCGCGCTCGCGCCAGTCCCCGGCCGTCTCGCCGGGATCGGGGGCCAGCGCCGCCCCGACCTGCCTGGCGTTTTCGGCCTGCTGCTCGCCGCGCTCGGCGTGGGACCGGGGAACGACGGCGGCGTCGCCGGCGCCGACGTTGACGACGACGTGGACGCCCGGCCGGAACTGCCGGACGTAGCAGTGGCCGTCCCACTCCAGCAGGAAGGCGGCCCGTTCGTCGGCGACGACGAGGTTGAAGCCGTCGTACTCGCGGGCGTCGACCTCGCGCTCGATCGCCCGGATCGCCCCCTCGGCGCTTTCGTGCTCCAGGGCGTCGCCGACGAGCAGCCCCCGGGAGCGCTCACCCGCGAGCGGGGCGTCGAGCCAGCGGTTGGTCACGCCAGCGAAGACGCCGTGCTCGTTTGCGCCGATCCAGGTGCCGCCCGCCTCCCCGTCCCGGGGTGCGATCACCGTCGGCTCCGAGGCAAATCGTCCGGGCGGCTCGGCGGGTCGGTCGAGCGCCTCGTCACGGTTGGCGGCGACGACCACCGGGGCCTCGGGGAACACCTGCCAGGCGAGAGTCAGCGTACACACGACGCCGCCTACGCGGCCGGTCAGAAAAAACCCGACGGCTGCGGGTCGCCGGCGACGTGGTGACCGTCGGTGGACTGGACACCGGCGACGTGGCGACCGTCGGGGGACTGGGCACCGGCGGTGTCCGTCGCCGGGAAAGGCCCGTCGACGACCGGGTCAGTCCGGCAGCGAGAAGTCGAAGGGGTCGGCGGTGGCCTTCGCGACCCGGACCGCGGCGACGTTCTCGACGGCGTCGTGGACCCGGATCACGTCGGCGCCGCGGTCGGCGGCCAGCGCCGTCGCCGCGACGGTCGCGGCCTCGCGCTCGCCCGACCCCCGGCCGACGAGGTCGAACATCGACTTGTGGGAGTGGCCGACCAGGATCGGACAGCCGAGCGCCCGGAACTCGTCGAGGCGCCGCAGGAGTTCGAAGCTCTCGCGCTTGCTCTTGCCGAAGCCCAGACCGGGGTCGACCAGAATCCGCTCGCGGTCGACGCCGGCCTTCTCGGCCAGCAACACCCGCTCGCGGAGTTCGTCCAGCACGTCCGCGACGACGTCGTCGTAGTCGATGTCCTTGCCGGGGACGACCGGCGCGTCGATGCTGTGCATGACGATCACCGGCACGTCGCGGTCGGCGGCGAGAAATCGCATCTCCGGGTCCTCCAGGCCGGTCACGTCGTTGAGGATGTCGGCGCCGGCGTCGAGGGCGGCGTCGGCGACGGCGGCCTTCCGAGTGTCGATCGAAACGGCGACGTCCAGGTCGGCGATTGCCTCGATCACGGGGACGACGCGGTCGATCTCCGCCTCGACGGACACCTCGTCGGCGCCCGGGCGCGTGCTCTCCCCGCCCACGTCGAGGATGTCGACGCCGGCGTCGATCAGTTCCTCGGCGCGCTCGATGGCGTCCTCGCGGGCGGCGTACTCGCCGCCGTCGTGGAACGAGTCGGGGGTGACGTTGAGGATGCCCATGACCGCCGCGCCGTCCGTCCAGGGGTACTCCCGGTCTGGGGTCGCGTCCGCCGTCTGGGTCCCGCCGGCGGCCGACGGTGAGAGCCCGACCTGCCGGGCGATCCGATCGGCCACCCCCGGCAGGCCGTGGGGCGCCCCGGCCATCGCGTCGACGAGATCCTCGAACTGCGCGAGCGTCCCCGCGAGCACCACGTCGACGAGTTCGCTCTCGACGTCCTGCCCGGAGACGGCCGCGCGACCGCCGAGCGACCGCAGTTCGGCGGCCAGCGCGCGGGCCTGGCGGTCCTCGACGCGGGTCCGGACGACGCGGTGGACCGCGGACTCGGGCGGCGCGCTGGCCGCCGACCGGGGGCCCGAATCCGGGACGTGGGCACGGTCGAGCAGCGCCTCGGCGTCGGCCGCGTCCCGGACGTGGGCTGGAACGACGGTCCGCGTCCAGGTCGTCCGCGCCTCCGAGACCGTCGACAGCGACCCCATCACCAGCACGCAGTCGTCGGCGTCGGCGCGGCCGCGAACGTCCGCCAGCGCGGTCGCCACCGAGTCGCGCTCGCGCACGTCGTCGACGCCCGCTCGCTCGAACACCCGGGCCAGCGTCTCGGGGTCCTCGGCCCGGGAGGTGTCCGGCCGGCAGGTCGTCACCGAGTCGAGGGCGGACAGGGCCGCCACCATCGAGCGGTGATCCTTGTCGTGCATCGCGCCGAAGACGACGTGGAGGTCGTCGTAGTCGAACTCCGCGAGCGTCGCCGCGAGCGTCTCGCAGGCGCCGGGGTTGTGCGCGCCGTCGAGGATCACCAGCGGGTCCCGCTCCATCACCTCGAAGCGCCCCGGCCAGTGGGCGCCCCGGAGTCCCCGGGCGATCGTGTCCACGTCGAGGTCCGGCGCGATCTGCCGGAGCAGGGCGACCGCGATGCCCGCGTTCAGCGCCTGGTACTCGCCCAGAAGGGGGATCCGTGCGTCGACGGACCAGCCGTCGCCGTCGATCCGTACTCCGGCCTCGGCGTGGTTCGCCCGCCCCTCGTAGCGGACCGTCAGGTCCGCCCGGGCGGCGTCCGGACCGGCGTCGGCTGAGCCGGCGTCGTCGGCCAGTTCGCCGACGGTCACCACGTCGCTGGCGACCTCCCGGACCGTCGCGAGCGCGTCGCCGCTGGCGGCGGTCACGAGCGGCGCGTCCGCGGGCGCGACCTTGGCCTTGGTGGCGGCGATCTCCTCGATCGTCTCGCCGAGCACCGAGGTGTGTTCGAGGCTGACGTTCGTCACCGCGCTGGCGACGGGGTCGACCACGCTCGTCGCGTCGAGTTCGCCGCCCATCCCGACCTCCAGGACCGCCACGTCGACGTCGGCCTCGCCGAAGTACCACAGCGCGAGGGCCGTCAGCGCCTCGAAGAAGGTGACCGGCTCGCCGGCGGCGGCCCGGTCGGTGAGGATCGGCTTGACCTCGGTGACGAACTCCCGCACCGCCGACTCGGGGATCTTCCGGCCGTCGACCCGGACCCGTTCGCGGACGTCCTCGAAGTGCGGCGAGATGTACAGTCCCACGCGACGGTCGGTCTCCCGCAGGGCCGACTCGACCATCCGGGCGGTGCTGCCCTTGCCGTTCGACCCGGCGACCTGCACGTACTCGACGCCCTCGTGTGGATCGCCCAGCTCGGCCAGCAGTCTCCGCACCGACCCGGTTCCCGGTTTGACCTTGAACCGGCGGAGGTCGAACAGGAAGTTCACCGCCTCGTGGTACTCCATGCCTGGGTTCACTCGTGGGTTCCGTTTATGCGTTTCCAACCACCCCGAGATTGTGCGTTTCCAACCACCCCGACGAGGCCGGGGCGTACACGCGGCGGCCGAGGCCGTCGGTCGGTCGCAGATCCGGCCGACGGCCCGCGCTTCCGGTCCTGTTAGGAGAAGCTCACAACGCTTATGCCGGCGCCCCCGAGGTATCCCACCACAATGAGACTGGGACGCTACGTCGTCGAGACCCACTGTCACGGACAGCGCCACGCCGCCCGCATCCAGTCCGAGGGTGAGGGCGCAAGCGAGTACGGCAACCTGGCCACGAAGATGAAACTCGCCGTCCCGGCCGACGAGGCCGACGAGGACGACGAGGTGATCGTCTACAACAACTCCGACCGGGTGAAGTACGACATGGACGCCTACGACGTCGACATGTGCGTGCTGCTGCCGAGCTTCGGGATGACAAACGAGATCAACCACGAGATCATCGAGGACGATCCCGACAAGTTCGTCGCCGCCGCAGCGCCGGTCCAGACGAAGAAGAACGCCCTCCGGGGCGAGCAGGAGTGGTCGTGGGAGGCCGCCGCCGAGGAACTCGACGAGTGGCTCTCGAAGGACGGCTTCGTCATGACCGGCGAGGGCATCCGCGGCGACCCCACCCGGGAGGAGCCCGTCGAGTGGAGCCAGCGCAAGAAGGACATCAGCCACGTCTTCGAGGTCGCCGACGACCACGACGTGCCCGTGCGCTGGCACACCGGCTACGTGTCGGGCTACGGCGGCAGCCACGGCCTGTTCCAGCTCTACCCGGACTGGTCCGACCCGACCCTCGCAAACGAGATGAAGGCCATGTTCCCGGACGTGCCGATCGTCTTCGACCACGGCGGGATGCAGGCCGGCTGGCGCGAGGAACACGTCGACGACGTCTGTAAGGTCGCCGCCACCCACGACGACGTGTACATAGAGATCGGTCTCTACTGGGCCGACCTCATGAAGAAGCCGCTCAACGACCCGAACATCGGCATGGACCAGATCCTCTGGGGGACCGACTGGGGCGCCTCGATGGTCCAGCACCACCAGCCCGGCGAGGACCCGCCGATGTTCTGGGAGCAGATCGCCTCCAAGGGGCTGCCGGCCCACCAGCCCGACTACTGGGGCCAGGCCCAGCGCCAGCTCCTGAAGTACGCCATGGAGACCGACCTTCCGCAGGACGACCTCAACCTCATCCTCGGCGGCAACGCGGCCGAACTGCTCGACCTCGACGTCCCCGAGTCGCGGCTGTTCCCCGAGTACATCCAGGTGTAGAGGGACGGCGGCTGGGACCGCGGATTCCCGCGTTTTCTTTTCCGTCGCTAGTCGTGCCGGAAACAGCGGTGGCCCGTGAACGCCATCGCCACGTCGTACTCGTCGGCGGCGGCGATCACGTCCTCGTCGTTGACGCTGCCGCCCGGCTGGATGACGGCCTCGACGCCGGCCTCGGCGGCGCGCTCGACGCCGTCCGGGAACGGGAAGAAGGCGTCGGAGGCCATGACGCTGCCCGCCGCCGACTTGCCCTCGGCGTGCTCGTCGGCCTTCATCGCCGCCAGCCGGACCGCGTCGACCCGGGAGACCTGCCCCGCGCCGACGCCGACGGTCTCGGTGCCGGTCGCGAGGACGATGCCGTTGGACTTGACGTGTTTGAGCGTCCGCCAGGCGAACAGCATCGTCTCGACCTGCTCGTCCGTGGGCTCGCGCTCGGTGACGACCTCCAGGTCGTCGCGGGTCGGCGCCCAGCCGTCCCGCTCCTGGACGAGGCGGCCGCCGACGAGGTCCTTCTCGGTCAGCGCCTCGGCATCCTCGTCGCCCCCGGCGCCCGCACCATCCCGGTCGAGGTCGCCGACGTCGAGCACCCGGAGGTCGTCGCTGTCGGTCAGCACGTCGAGGGCGGCGTCGGTGTAGCCGGGCGCGACGACGACCTCCTTGTAGGAGTCGACGATCGATTCGGCGGTCGCGGCGTCGCAGTCGCGGTTGAGCGCGACCACGCCGCCGAAGGCGCTCATCGCGTCGGTCGCGAGGGCGTCGTCGTAGGCGTCGACGAGCGCGTCGGCGGTCGCACAGCCCGCGGGGTTGGTGTGTTTGATCACCGCCGCGGCCGTGTCGTCGAACTCCCTGATCAGATCGAGGGCGGCGTCGGCGTCGTTGTAGTTGTTGTACGACAGCGCCTTGGCGCCCTCGTTCAACTGCGGGGCGCCGACGACGCTCGCCGCGTCGGCGCCGTCGCCGTACAGCGCGGCGTCCTGGTGGGGGTTCTCGCCGTAACGGAGGTCCGCCATCCGGTCGTCGCCGCGGAGGCGCCGCGCCGGGAACGACCCGCCGACGTCGCCCTCGACGGTCACCGACGAGCGGTCGTCGGCCACCTCGACCCGGCCCTCGGCGAACCAGCGGATCGCCCGCGGGTAGGCGGTGAACTCGGCGTCGTACAGCACCCGCGCTTTCAGGTCGGCGACGTCGTCGTCCTCGTACACCGGGACGGCCTCCTGGGCGACGATCGGCCCGTCGTCGACCGCCTCGGTGACGACGTGGACCGTACAGCCAGTCGTGCGGACGCCCGCCGCCAGCACCTGCTCGTGGGCATCGTCGCCCGGGAAGGCCGGGAGCAGGGAGGGGTGGACGTTGAGCGTCAGCGGCGCCGCATCGAGGAACTCGTCGGTCAGCACGCGCATGTAGCCGTCGAGACAGACCAGGTCGACGTCGTACCCGGACAGACGGTCGAGGATCCGTCGCTCGTGGCTAGCCCGGGATTCGCCGTCGTCGCGTTCGACGACCTCGGTCGGGATCGCCCGCTCGGCGGCGCCGTCGAGCACCGGGGCGTCCCCGTGGTTCGACAGGACCACGGACAGGTCTGCCCCGCCCGGGGCCCGGTCGGCAAGGTGCAGGAGGTTCCGGCCGCGGTTGCTCGCCATACCGGCGATCGTGAGCATACCTGTGACGCCCGCGGCCGGGGAAAAAACCGTTGCGGTCCCCCGGGCGTCACCCCCCATGTACGTGCATACTACCGGCCCGTTGGCCGCCTGTGAACGGGCTGACTATGCACGAACCTGGCAACCCCCCATCGACACGCTTTTTTCCGTTCCCCGGACACGGTCGCCCATGGTCGACGAACTCGACGCGGTGTCGCCGCTGGACGGGCGGTACGCCTCGCGGACGGCGCCGCTCCGGGAGCACGTCAGCGAGGCCGCGATCATGCGCGAGCGCGTCCGCGTCGAAGTCGAATACCTGCTCGCGCTGGCCGACCTGGCGGCGACGCCCCTCTCGCTGTCGCCGGCCACCCGCGAGGAACTCCGGGGCCTGTACGAATCCTTCGACCGGGCGGACGCCCGCCTGGTGAAACGACTGGAGGTCGAGGGCGCCGAGGGGTACGCCGCGACCAACCACGACGTGAAGGCCGTCGAGTACTTCCTGCGCGTCCGGCTCGCGGACCTCGTCGACACCGGCACGGCTGGCGAGGACACCCTCGGAACCGACGGCGTCGAGGGGGTGGCCCCCTGGATCCACTTCGGGCTGACGAGCGAGGACGTGAACAACCTCGCCCAGCGGCTGATGGTCGGGCCGGCGGTCGAGGCGGTCCTCCTGCCGGCCCTCGGCGAGGTGCGCAACGCGCTCGCGGAGATGGCCCGCGAGCACCGCGACGTGCCGATGCTGGCGCGCACTCACGGCCAGCCGGCGACGCCGACCACCTTCGGCAAGGAGATGGCGGTGTACGCCGCCCGCCTCGGGCGGGCGATGGGCCGGATCCGCGAGGCCGTCGACGGCCTCTCCGGAAAGCTCGCGGGCGCCTCGGGCACCTACGCCGCCCACGTCGCCGCCTACCCCGACGTCGACTGGCGGGCGTTCGCCCGCGAGTTCGTCGACTCGCTCGGCCTGGACCACCAGCCGCTCGCGACCCAGGTCAACCCCTGTGACGACCTGGCGGCGCTGTTCGACGCGCTGCGGGGCGCCAACAACGTCGTCCTCGACCTCGACCGGGACGTCTGGCTGTACGTCTCCGATCGCTACCTCGGCCAGGAGGCCGTCGAGGGCGAGACCGGGAGTTCGACGATGCCCCACAAGGTCAACCCCATCGACTTCGAGAACAGCGAGGGCAACCTCTCGAAGGCCAACGCCGACCTGACGTTCCTGGCGGACTACGTCACCACCTCCCGCCTCCAGCGCGACCTCTCGGACTCGACGGTCAAGCGGAACGTCGGCGCCGCGCTCGCGCACTGCCTGATCGGCTACGGGAAGACCGAGAGCGGCCTCTCGACGGTCGTCCCGAACGAGCAGGTCATGCGGGAGGAACTCGAAGGGACCCCGGAAATCATCGGCGAGGCCGTCCAGACGATCCTCCGGCGGGAGGGCGACACCGAGGCCTACGAGCGCGTCAAGGACCTCTCGCGGGGCCGCGAGGTCACCCTGGCGGACTTCCGGGACCTGTTCGAGGACCTCGACGTCGACGAATCGGTCCGCGCGGAGTTACGCGCCCTCGACCCCGCGGCGTACACCGGCGTCGCCGCCGACCTCGTCGACGACGTCGAGTGAGGCGGCGGGGACACCCTCGCCCAGCGCAGCCCGCCCGACTCGACCGTCGACGGCCGAGATTGTTTACTCGAATAGAAAGAAATGTTTTGAGCGTCCGGCGCCTACGGGACATCGATGAAAGCGATCGCCGTCAACCGGGACGACCGGACGCCGGAACTGATCGATCTGCCCCGCCCCGACCCTGGACCCGGCGAGGCGCTCGTCCGGACGCTCCGCGTCGGCGTCGACGGGACCGACCACGAGGTCATCGCCGGCACCCACGGGGGGTTCCCGGCGGGCGAGGACCGCCTGGTGCTCGGCCACGAGGCGGTCGGCGTAATCGAGGACGCGGGCGGGACCGACCTCGAACCCGGGTCGGTCGTCGTCCCGACCGTGCGCCGACCGGCGGGGGAGGACACCGAGGCGTTCGACCGCGGGCAGCCGGACATGGCCCCCGCGGGGACCTACCACGAGCGGGGGATCGACGGCGCCCACGGGTTCATGGCCGAGTACGTCACCAGCCCCGCCGAGTATCTCGTCACGCTACCCCCGCATCTGGCCCCCCTCGGTTTCCTGGTCGAACCGCTGTCGGTCGTCGAGAAGGCGCTCGCCCACGCCCGCGCGTCGCGGTCGGCCTTCGAGTGGACGCCCGAGTCGGCCATCGTCCTCGGCAACGGCTCGCTCGGCCTACTGGCGCTCGCGACGCTCGCCGAGCGCGAGGAGTTCGATCGGCTCTACTGTCTGGGTCGTCGGGACCGCCCGGACCCGACCATCGACGTCATCGAGGGCCTCGGCGCGACCTACGTCGACTCCCGGGAGACGCCCGTCGAGTCGCTGCCGTCGGCCCACGAGCCGATGGACCTGATCTTCGAGGCGACCGGAGTGCCCCGGCACGCGTTCCGGTCGATCGAGGCGCTCGCGCCCAACGGCGTCCTCGCGCTCTTGGGGGTTCCGGGACCGCAGTCACTCGAAATCGACGCCGGCGACCTCCATCGCGACCTCGTCGTCAACAACAAGGCGGTCGTGGGGTCGGTCAACTCCAACCGGGCGCACTTCGAGGCGGCGATCGAGACGCTCGGTGCGCTCCCCGGGTGGTTCCTCGACGACGTGGTGACCGGCGTCCACCCGGTCGCGGAGTTCGAGCGGGCGTTCCGCGACGACGACACGACTATAAAAACGGCCGTCGAATTCGACGTACATGAAGAACGTTGACGACCTGATCGAGAGCGCCGCCGAGCTGGCAGAGCGGGGGCTCTCGAAGGGCGAGATCGCCGACGAACTCAACGTCTCCCGCGAGACGGCGTCGTGGCTCGTCGACCGGAGCGGCGCCGCCGACGCCCGGCCGGACCTCGTCGAGGACCGGTCGTCGCCGGGGGGGCCCCACGACATCCACGTCGACTGGAGCGCCGTCGGCCGGGACAGCAACCGCCTGACCCACGCCGCGGCCGCGATGGCGGACCTGCTCTCGAAGGAGGGCGAGGAGGTCGACCTGACCATCGGCATCGAGAAGGCCGGCGCCCCCCTGGCGACGGTCGTCGCACGTGAACTCGACACCGACCTCGGAGCGTACGCCCCGGCCAAACACCAGTGGGAGGAGGGCGACATCGACGACCTCGGCGGGTCGTTCTCGCGGAACTTCGCCGGGATCCGCGACCGGGAGTGTTACGTCGTCGACGACACCATCACCAGCGGCACCACGATGCGGGAGACGGTGTCGGCCGTCCGCGAAGAGGGCGGGGAACCGGTCGCCTGCTGCGTGCTCGTGGACAAGCAGGGGATCGACGCCATCGACGGCGTCCCCGTCTTCTCGCTCATCAACGTCGTACAGGTCGGCGACGGCGAGGACGGGTAACGCCGGGGCCCGAGCGGTCCCGCTGCCCTGCGACGGGTCCCGTCGCAACCCCTTTGGCGTCGGCACTCCAAGGTGGTGGTGATGACCTTCCAGCCCGAGAGCGAGCTGTCAGCCGACGAGGTAACCGAGCGGGTCGACGAGGCGATCACCGAGAACGACGTGGTGCTGTTCATGAAGGGCAACCGCCTGATGCCCCAGTGTGGCTACTCCAAGCGCGCGGTGGGGCTCATCGGCCAGTACGTCGAGGAGTTCGAGACCGTCGACGTGCTCCCGGCGCTGCCCGAGTACCGCGAGGCGCTGGAGTCCCACAGCGGATGGGAGACGATCCCACAGACGTTCGTCGACGGCGAGTTCGTCGGCGGCAGCGACATCCTCGCCGAGCTCGACGAGCGCGGCGACCTGGCGGCGACGCTGACCGGCGAGTGAGGACCAGTCACGAAGAGTAGCCCATATAACCCCGGGGGCCGTACTAGCAGGCGGTGCTCGCGTTTCCCGCCCCGGGTCGGGGGACGCAATTCGCTTCAAAACTATGTCAGGCCGCGTATTTCGACTCCACTCGACGCTTGAACTGCCGCTCGAAGACGTCAACGAGTACTTCGAGAACGATCCGGACCTGCCGGAGGGAATCAAGGACATCGACATCACGCGCCGCAACAACACGCTGATCATCAAGGCCGTCGCCGCTGACGAGGAGCTCAGCAAGTACACGCCGACCGCACAGCTCAAAGCCAGCGTCACCGAGACGCGGGTGTACGAGGAGGAGCCGCCGAAGGCGGGCGCCCGCTGGGGCGAGGAAGAAGAGGAGATCCCCTCCGAACTCGTCGAGTTCGCCTGCTTCAAGGGCGACCGCGAGACCGTCCTCCAGAACAGCGCGCTCCAGTACCCGATGTTCAAGGTGCTCCGCGAGATCGCGCTGCGCGCCGAGAAGGGCACGCTCACCGCCATCACCGAGGAAGACGACCAACTCCACGCCACACGCATCGTGGAGGGCGAGGAACGGCCCGCCAGCGTCGAAGTCGTCGAGAACCCCAGCCAGGGCGGCTCCGGCGGCGGCGGCGTCAACTGGCGCGACAACAAGTTCATCAGCTAGGTCGATCGCCGAACGGGAGCTGCCGACACGAGCCTGCGGCGGTCTGATTCCGCCGTAGCGATGTCGGTCCGGGGAGCGAGCTGGGCGACCCCCTCCCGTCACGCGTCGTCGGCCGCGGACCCGGAGAGCCAGTCCTCCACCGCCGCGGCCTCCGTGATTGCGACGCCGATGTTCGCCAGTTCCTGTCGCCCCCGCTCGTAGACGCCGGACGTCGCATCGGGTACGAAGACGATCCGGTAGTCTCGCTCGCTGGCCTCGTAGACGGTCGTCCGCGGGCAGTTCGGGAAGTTACAGCCGCAGACGACGACGGTGTCGACGTCGCGGGCGTCGAGGAACTCGGCCAGCCCAGTCCGATAGAACGCACCCCACCGAGGCTTGTACGACAGCCACTCCCGCTGTCCGACCTGCTGGAACTCGCCGTCGAGCAACCGCTCAGCGTCGGCCCGCGCGGGAGACGGTTTCAGTTCGTCGACCAGTTCGGCGCCGTCGGTGCCCGGGCGGACGATCTCCGCGTCCGCCTCGACGGCTGCGCGCCGGCAGCGGTCGACGTTCGAGCCGTCGGCCTCGTACAGCCGGACGACGTGGACGATCGGCCGTCCGTCCTCGCGGAAGGCCTCGACGAGTCGTCGCATCCGGGGGACCGCGGCCGCTGTGCCGTCGATTTCGGCGGGGGAACCGGGGAGCGTGAAGTCGTTTTGTACGTCGATCGTGAGTAGCGCAGCGTTGTCCGGGTGCGGGCGGGTGTATTCGTCCATGGGAACGTATCTCATGGGCGCGTAGTGAACGTTTGGGGCCACCGGGCGGTGTGTTCCGGCGCGGGAGCCCACACGGCCGTGCGAACGACGCGGACGCGCAAACGACGGCGGACGGTACCACATCCGCGGGCGGAGGCGCCGATCCGTACGTTCTTACGCGCCGGGAGCCAACCCGCGGTATGATCGATCCCGCCGACCTCTCGGTGACGCTGGTCGACGGGTACGTCGACGAGCCGGCACACTTCGGCGTCCCGCCCTACGTCTCGACGTATCCGCGCTTCACGGCGGGGGCGCTCGTCGACGCGGGCGTTCCCCCGGAGGCGATTACCTACCACACCATCGACGAACTCCGCGAGGAGCGCTCGCGGTGGCGCGACGTCGCCGACGCGGACCTGTTCGTCTACGTCGGCGGCATGACCGTCCCCGGCAACTACGTCGGCGGCACGCCAGCCGAACCCGACGAGGTGAAGGAACTCGCCTGGACCGCCGACGGCGTGACCCTGATGGGCGGGCCGGTCCGCTTCGGCGTCGGCGACCAGAACGAGGGCGCCACCGAGACCGAGCGCAAGGACCTGGACTACGACTTCGTCGCCAAGGGCGACGTCGAGGCCGCGGTCCACGACCTCGTCGAGAGCGGGCTGGAGGGGTTCGGCGACCGCATGCGCGACAACGAGGAACTCGACCGCTGGGCGCAGAAGGGGGCGTTCGTCGTCGAGCAACACCCCAACCACCCGGAGTACCTCATCGCCGAACTCGAAACCTCGCGGGGCTGTCCCTACCGGTGTTCCTTTTGCACCGAACCGCTGTACGGCGACCCGGCCTTCCGCACGCCGGAGTCGGTCGTCCGCGAGGTCGAACGCCTCGCCGAGTCGGGGGTCCGACACTTCCGGCTGGGCCGGCAGGCCGACATCCTCGCGTACGGCGGCGACGGCGAGAAGCCGAACCCGGAGGCGCTCCGTCGGCTGTACGGCGGCATCCGCGAGGCGGTACCCGAGTTGGGCACGCTCCACCTCGACAACATGAACCCGCTGACGGTGGTGAAGTGGCCCGACCTGGCCCGCGAGGGGATCCGCGTGATCGCCGAGCACAACACCCCCGGCGACACCGCGGCCTTCGGCCTCGAATCCGCCGATCCGGTCGTCCAGGAGGCGAACAACCTCAACGTCACCGCCGACGAGTGTTTCGAGGCGGTCCGCATCGTCAACGAGGAGGCCGGCTGGCGACCCGACGACCCCGTCGGTGACGACGGCGACGAGGGCGACCGCCGCGTCGGCCCCTCTCACGGACCCGAGGCGGGCAGGCGCCTCCCCAAACTGTTGCCGGGCATCAACCTCGTCCACGGCCTCCAGGGCGAACGCGAGGAAACCTTCGAGCACAACAGGCGGTTCCTCCAGCGCGTCTACGACGAGGGGTACATGCTCCGCCGGATCAACGTCCGGCAGGTGATGGCCTTCGCGGGCACGGACATGTCCGAGACGGGCGCCGAGATCGCCCGCGACCACAAAACGCAGTTCAAGCGGTACAAACGCGAGATCCGCGAGGAGATCGACAACCCGATGCTCCAGCGGGTCGTGCCGACCGGGACCGTCCTCCCCGACGTCCACCTGGAGTACCACCAGGACGGCAAGACCTTCGGGCGGCAACTCGGCACCTACCCGCTGCTGGTCGCGGTGCCCGGCGAACGCCCCCTCGGCGAGGTCATCGACGTCGCCGTCGTCGGCCACGGGTATCGCTCGGTGACCGGGGTGCCCTACCCCCTCGATTTCAACGGCGCGACGATGGCGGAACTGACCGCGATCCCGGGCCTCGGCAAGCGCCGCGCCGGCGACGTGATCGTCAACCGACCCTACGAGTCGCCGGCCGACGTCGCCGGGGACGTCGACGTCGACGTCGACCTGACGAAGTTCGCGACGGGGGACTGACGCCGATCGTGGCGGGATGGTGTTCGTCGATAGCCCTCGACGAGAGTCGTTTACGTACCGTTTGTGGTGGTTGGCGAGGGATACTTACCGCTGCGGCTGGAAACTGTTGGCATGCCCCATGGCCAGGACGTCGACGACGTGAACGATTCGGACGCCCCGTCGAAGTACGAATGTCTGGAGTGTGGCGACATCGTCGAATCCACCACCCACCCCGGTCGGTGTGACTGCGGCGGCGAGTTCCAGAACCGCGCGAAGTCGCTCGAATAGCCGGGTTGCCGTTTCCCGTCGACCGAAACGGATCGGGGCCGAAGGAGCAAAGGCGACGCCGCGCCAACCGGGGACCGTGAGGGAGTACGAACGAAAGCGCCTCCTGGAGCGGGTCAACCGCGAGGGGGCGACCGTCGGCGCCGACATCCCCGAGACCATCGAGGTGCAGGGCGAGGAGGTAAACCTCCAGGAGTTCGTCTTCGAGATCAAGCGCCGCGACTCGATCCCGGCGGGCGAGCGCGAGCGGGTCGACCGGGCGAAGAAGAACCTCCGCCGCGAGCGCCTCCAGCGCCTCCAGCGGATCGAGGACGACGAAGTCAGCTACGAGGAGGGCGAGCGCCTCGCCGAGAGCATCGTCGGCATCGACCGCGCGCTGAACGCGCTCGATCAGCTCAGACCGGCCGACCTCGAAAGCGAGGCCGAAGCCCAGGAGGCCGCCGACCGCAAGCGCTGGGTCCGCTTTCTCAGGCAGGCGCTCGGCCACGACGAATCGACCAACCGCCAGTCGCGGATGCGGTGACGGCGCCGGATCCGCGAGGGCCCACGCCACCCGCGGAGGAACCACGAACCGACCGGACGCCCGGCACTGAACGGACCACACACGAGCCATGAGCCGACCGAAACCCACAGACCGATGAGCCGGAACGACGAGGTCGCCGCGCTGTTCGAGGAGTTCGCCGACCTCCTGGAGGCACAGGACGTCGAGTACAAGCCCCGCAGCTACCGGCGGGCCGCCGAGAGCGTCCGCGAGCACCCGCGGCCGATCGAGGAGGTCGCCGCCGAGGGGCAGGACGCACTGGGCGAGATCGACGGCGTCGGCGACGCCATCTCGGCGAAGATCGTCGAGTACGTCGAGACCGGCGAGATCGAGGAACTCGAGGAGCTCCGGCTGGAGCTTCCGGTAGACATGGCGGCGCTGACGGCCGTCGAGGGCGTCGGACCGAAGACCGTCGGCCGGCTGTACGAGGCCCTCGGAATCACCGACCTCGACGACCTCGAACGGGCCGCCCGCGAGGGCGAGATCCGCGAGGTGTCCGGCTTCGGCGCGAAGACCGAGGAGAACATCGCGGAGCACATCCCCTTTGCCCGCCGGGCCCGCGAGCGACAGCTGCTGGGCGAGGCGCGGCCGCTCGCCGACGACGTGCTGGCCCACCTCCGCGGGGTCGACGCCGTCGAGCGCTGTGACGTCGCGGGGTCGATCCGCCGGTGGCGCGACACCATCGGCGACGTGGACGCGCTGGCCGCCAGCACCGACGCCGACGCCGTCGTCGCCGCCCTGACCGACTGGGACCGGGTCGGGGAGGTGATCGAGGCCGGCACCAGCAAGGCGAGCGTGCGGGTCGCCGACGTGCGGATCGACCTCCGGGTGGTCGACCTCGACGAGTTCGGCGCCGCCCTCCAGTATTTCACGGGGAGCAAGGACCACAACGTCGCCCTCCGCAACCGCGCCATCGACCGCGGCCTGAAGATGAACGAGTACGGCGTCTTCGACGTAAGCGACGTCGACGATCCGGACGCGGGCCAGCGGGTCGGCACCCGGATCGGGGGGGAAACCGAGGTCGAGATGTACGGCGCCCTCGATTTGCCCGTGATCCCGCCGGAACTCCGGGAGGAAACTGGGGAAATCGAGGTCGCGGCCGCCGGCGACCTCCCCGACCTCGTGACGATCGAGGAGATCCGTGGCGACGTCCACACCCACACGGACTGGTCGGACGGCGACGTGACGATCCGGGAGATGGTCGACGCCGCAGTCGAACGCGGCTACGACTACCACTGCGTCACCGACCACGCGACCGGCCCGGGGATGGTCGGCGGGGTCGGCCTCGACGACGACGCCCTCCGGGAGCAGGCCGAGACCGTCCGCGAGGTCGCCGCCGACGCGCCGATCCCGGTGTACCACGGCGTCGAGACGAACGTCGACGCCGAGGGCGGCCTGTCGACGGCCGACGACCTCCTCGCCGACCTGGACGTGGTCGTCGCCTCGCCCCACAGCGCCCTCGATCAGGGCCGCGAGGCAGCCACCGACCGGCTGGTGCGCGCGGTCGAGCACCCGGCGGTCGACGTCCTGGGGCACCCCCACGGGCGGCTGCTGAACCGGCGGGCCGGCCTGGACCCGGACGTCGAACGGGTGGCCACGGCCGCGGCCGAGCACGGCGTCGCCCTCGAAGTGAACGCCAACCCGCACCGCCTCGACCTGCCGGGGGAGGCAGTCCGGATCGCCGTCGAGGCCGGCGCCACCATCGCCGTCGACACCGACGCCCACCGCCCTGCCGAACTCGACCACGTGCGCTACGGCGTCCACACGGCCCGTCGTGGCTGGGCCGAGGCCGCCGACGTGCTGAACGCCCGGGACGCCGACGCGTTCGCGTCGTTCGTCGAGTGACGGGGAGCGACGGCGGGGCCGACGCCGACGGGGAAGAGCGCGACGACGAGGCGCCGACGCACTCGCCGCCGGACCCGCTCCTGCTCGATCTGATGCTCGGGACGCTCGCGACCTACCTCCGGATGTGCGGCTACGACGCCGCCTACGCGGGCGACCGCGGAATCGAGGCCGACGACCGGCTGTTCGATCTCTCCCGAACCGAGAACCGGACACTGCTCACCCGCGACCGCGACCTCGCTGCCCGCACCGACGGGGCCGTGTTGCTCACGGCCCGCGACGTCGAGGCACAGCTCGGCGAACTCGCAGCTGCCGGCTTCGAACTCTCGCTCCCAGGGGACCCGTCCCGATGTGGGACCTGCAACGGCGTCCTCGACCCGCTGTCGGCAGAGGATCCCCGACCGGCGTACGCCCCGGACGACGAGCCGGCGTGGCGCTGTCGGGACTGCGGGCAGGTCTTCTGGCGGGGGAGCCACTGGGACGACGTCGCCGCACGCCTCGAACGGGCGCGGTCGGCTGTCGGCGACGGGGAAGAACGGTGAGAGATCGACGCGAGCGCGTCAGCGGCCCCGCGGCTCCCACTCCTCGCAGGCGGTCATGTCGCCCATCAGTTCCTCGGTGACGTGACAGTACGGCCGGATGCCGTCGTCGGTGCGGACGTACTCGAACTGGGCACAGTTCCCACAGTACCGGTCGGCGACGTCCCCGTCCTCCCCGTCGATCACGTCTGCGTCCCGCCCGGGACCGGGGTCGTCCAGGGGCGACCTGATCGAATCGGCCGCCGCCCCGCCGTCGCTGGCGTGTGAGGGTTCGGGGGTGCCCGCCGAGGGCGTCCCGCCCGGGGTATTCGGGGAGGAGGCAGCCGGGGCGTCTGGGGGGAAGCCAGCCGAGGCGTCTGGGGGAGAGCCAGCCGAGGCGTCCGTGGGGGAATCGCCACCGTGGACCGCCGATCCCGCTTTGCCGCCACCTGCACCGTCGGTCGTCCCGGCTGGGTTCGCGGAGGGGCCGCTCGTCGCCGCCGTCGCGGGGCCGGAACTGCCGGCGCCGCCGTCGAGGTTGGTCTGGGTCGCCACGTCGCCGTCGGGGGTCGAGCCGAACAGGCCGACGCCGCCGACGCCGCCGCCGCGCTCGATCTCGACGACCTTCGTCTCACCCTGCCGGGTGACGTTGAGGCGGGCGGTCCCGCCCGGATCGTTCCGGGTCTTGAACGTGGCGACCCCGACGAACAGGCACCAGAACGTCGTGATCGTGCCGGCGAAGTAGACGACGACCGTCGACAGGGTGCGGTCGGGGAGCCCCGCCCCGCAGGTCGCGCCGACCCACTGGCAGGGGTAGGCAGCGACGAACAGGCCGACGCCGAGAAGGGAGACGGCGGCCCCGGCGACGGCCGCCAGCCGGGTCCGCCGGTTCGAGGGGAGCACGGTGAGGACGCCGAGCATCACGGCCGGGACCCCGACGCCGCCGAGGACGCCGCCGAGTTCCCGGGCCTGCGCGAGCGTCAGCGAGCCGAGCAGGAGGTCGCTAGCCGCCGCGACGATCCCCCCCACGACGAGCAAAACGCCGGCCAGGAACAGCCCCACCCCCAGGTACAGTCGCCGGAGGTCCGGCCCCCGCTCCCCCCCGTGGTACGCCTCCGAGAGACTGGTCATGACCGCGAGTACGCGAGCCACCCACAAAACGCTACGTCAGACGAGCGCACGACGCCGTCGGCCCCGCTCAGGCCCGATTCGGTGCGGAGCCCAGGGCACCGATGACGAGGCGAACCGCCTGGGGACGGCGTGTCGAAGGGATTATGGCCGGCGGCGGTAACTGTCCCCGTATGGCTGACGAGGACGACACCGAGGCGGAACCGGCGGTCGAACTCGGCGAGGGTGCCGCGGTCGAGGGGGCGCCCCTCGCGCGCGTCGCCTCCCGGCTGACCTGGCCCCAGGAGGCCAGCCGGATCCGCGAGAAGGAGGGCGACGCCGTCCTCCGGACGCCGTCGGGCCCCCGGGAACTCGGGGACGTACTCGACGAGGTCGACGTCACCTACTTCGACACCCGACAGACGTTCGTCGAGGCCGTCGAGGGGGTCGTCGGCACCGGGCCGATCCCCGCCGAGGAGTAGGGTGCTCCGCGACCGGCTGGTCGAACCGCTGGCCGGACTGACCTGGGTGCAGCGGTCGCTGCTGCTCGGCGCGCTCTCGACGACCCTCTACTTCGCCTGGACGGTCCCGGACGGCGACCTCACCGCGCGGACGGCCCGGGACGTGCTCATCTTCCTCCTCGTCCCGGCCGGCCTGGCCGTCGCCCACCGGCGCGACCTGGGGTGGCGGGTCGACCGCCGCGCGCTCCGGAACACCCTGTTGCTCGCGCTGTTCGTGTTGCCCTTCTATCTGGTGGGATCGACGCTTCCCACGATCCGGTCGTACTACCCGATGTGGGAGACGTCGACCGCGCTGTCGTCGTTTCTGCCCCACGCGGTCCAGCAGTTGCTCGTCGTGATCGCCGCCGAGACGTACTACCGCGGCCTGCTCTGTGTCGGGGTGCGCGAGATCGGATTCAAGAGCGTGTTCATCTCGCCGGTCGTCTACGCGCTGACCCACATCGGCAAGCCGCCGATCGAACTCCTCCTCTCGGGGCCGACGGACGTGCTCTTCGGCGCGGTCGACTACCGGTCCACCTCGATTTTGCCGTCGATCGTCGCTCACGGCCTCGGGCTCGTCCTGCTCGACTGGCTCGTCCTCCACGACCCCGTGTTTCCGCCCGAACTGACGGTCGACCTGCTGTCGTGGCTGCCCGTGCCGCTGTGAGCCGTGTCACGTCGGGGGTCGGTGACAGGTGGCTGGATCGGCCGGCGGCGAATGGCTGGATCGGCCGGCGGCGAATGGCTGGATCGGGCGGCGCTCGGACGTGCTGGGGTGGGAGGCGTCGCCGATCGCCGGCAAGCCGTTAATAGCGTCGCCGTCGAGAACGGTCGGCATGGAGAAAGTCGAGTTCACCGTCTCCGGGGCGGAGGCCGGAAAACTGCCGAGTGCGATCCGGGGGATCCCGCAGAACAAGCGCGTCGATTACGGAGGGGACGGATTCGCCGTGATCGTCACGGAACAGTACTTTTTCAGAACGAATTCGAACCTCCAGACGACCACGATCTTCGAACTCGTCGACGACACCACCTGCGACGTCACCATCGTCGCCGGCGGCGGGGGGGCGGGCCTCCTGCAACACGACTGGGGGACCGAATCGGGGGAGTCGAACAGGCTCGTGGGAAAGATCGAATCGTTCTGTCGGGAACACGGGCTCGACGTCGACCGGAGCTGAGAACCGCCCCCGGGAACCCACCCCGGGTGCCCGCCTCACCCCGAGGAGGCGCCGCCGAAGTCGGCGAGGCTCGTCTGGAGGCCCGCGACCATCGTCGACTTACGGCGGAGCGCCGCCCGCGACACCGGCAGGTACGGTTCGAGGTCGCGGACGGCGCCGGCGAACGTCTCGGCGGTCGCGCCCTCGTCGTCGAAGGCGTTGCGGACCGCCTCGCGGACCTGCCAGACGCCGGTCGGGCCCCAGTACTCGTCGGAGACGTGCCGGAGGACGAGCACCTTCGCCTGCCGGCCGCGGTCGGCGAGGTGTTCGAGGACCCCAAGGCGGGCGGCGTAGTACGCCCCCGCGGTCTCGTCGACGTAGCCGGTCCGGCCCTCGAACCCCTCGCGGGCGCTGGAGAGGGCGACGCCCTCCTCGGGATCGGGGTTCCACACGGAGCCGGGCGCTTTCATCTCGACGAGTTCGAACTCCCAGCGGCCGGGCGCGAGCAGGATCCAGTAGGCGTTGCCGAGATACTCGTTGCGGTACACCTCGACGCCGTCGACGCCCTGTTCGTCGCGGATCGTCCCCCGGAGGTACTGACCGACGGTGTCGTCGACCGCCGTGATCGACCACCGGGTCGGCACGAGGCGGCGCTGGTCGGCCTGCCCGAGCGCGCCGGCCGAGAGGATGGTGTTGACCTCGTAGACGTCGAAGCCGCGCCGGTAGAGGTACGTCATCGCCCCCTGCGCCGTCCAGTCGTCGTCCTCCAGGGTCTTTTTCACCGGCCGCGGGACGTGGGGGTTCTCGGCCAGCGTCGCGGACTCGGCGCGGGCCCGCGGGCCGACCGGCGTCCCCACGTCGCCGGGGCTCACGTCCAGATCGAGGTCCGGCTTTTCGTCGAGACCGACCTCGACGGTGACGGGCCGGTCCGCGATGGCGACCTCCCGCTGGGTGCCGACGAAGCCGTCCCAGGCGTCGTGGACGTCGGCGGTCGCGGACTGGTTCGTGTTCAACAGCGAACTCCGGCGGCGGAACACGTCGGCGATCGAGACCCCCTCGTCGTACCATCCCGCCGACGTCTCGTAGGTCGCTGCCTCCTCGGCGTCGCCGACGCCGACCGGCGACAGGATCCCCGTCGACACCTGCGGGTAGTTCGACTGGCCGACGAAGATGGAGGGAGAGACCCCGCCGTAGATCGAGTCCCCCTGGACGACCTCCTCGAAACGGTCCTGGAACGTCTCCAGGTGATCGAGGATGCCGTAGGACTTCTCCTCGGCGAGTCGCCGTCGCTCGGCGCGCTCGTTCCGCTCGATGTCGACGTACTCGTCGAGGCGCATCCGGCCGGAGGTAGGATCGCTCCGGCCATAAGGGTTGTCGGGTCGGGGGCACTCGCCGCCGTCGATCGCGTCCCTCGCCGCCGTCAGCCGCGCGCCCGCTCCAGGATCGCGTCCCTCGCGGCCGCCGCGTCGGCGCGCCCCTGCCGCCCGAAGTGGAGCGTGTTCTCGTTGACCGGATCGCTGAACAGTCCCCCGGTATCGACCGGCACGCCGGTCTGCTCGATCTGAATGTAGCCGATCGTGATTCCCCGGTCGTAGTCGACGCCGGCGATCTCCCCGACGGGAATCTCCTTGTCGGGGAACTTCGACCGTGGGACGCGCTCGACGACGACCCGGTCCTCGTAGACCGCCAGCGTGCCGTCCTGACACTCGCAGACGACGACCGCGTCTGGGTGGTCGGCCTCCGAACCCGTCGCGGCCGCCGATTCGTCCCCGCCGCGACCCCAGGGTAGGTCGATCATGGCTCGACCGGTTCGCGCGCGCTCGGCTTTAATGGTCGGTTCGGGGGATCCGACGACGGTCGCCTCCCTTCGATAACCCGATCAGCCGTGGATGCCCATCGCCTCGATCTGTTCCTGGTACCGGTTGCGGATGGTGACCTCGGTCACCTGAGCGACATCAGCGACTTCGCGCTGGGTCTTTTTCTCGTTACAGAGCAGCGAGGCGGCGTAAATGGCTGCGGCGGCAAAGCCCGTCGGGGATTTCCCGGAGAGCAGGCCCTGTTCGGCGGTCTCCTCGATGATCTCGCCGGCTTTCGACTGGACCTCCTTCGACAGTTCGAGTTCCGAGCAGAACCGCGGGACGTACTTCTTGGGGTCGACCGGCTTCATCTCCAGGCCGAGTTCCTGGGAGATGTAGCGGTACGTCCGGCCGATCTCCTTGCGCTCGACGCGGGAGACCTCGGAGATCTCCTCCAGCGAGCGCGGGATGCCCTCCTTGCGGCAGGCGGCATAGAGAGCCGCGGTGGCGACGCCCTCGATCGAGCGCCCGCGGATGAGGTCCTCGTTGAGCGCGCGCCGGTAGATGACCGACGACACCTCGCGTACCGAGCGGGGGATGCCCAGCGCCGAGGCCATGCGGTCGATCTCCGAGAGCGCAAACTGGAGGTTGCGCTCGCCGGCGTCCTTCGTCCGGATGCGCTCTTGCCACTTTCGCAGGCGGTGCATCTGGCTGCGCTTCTCCGAGGACAGCGACCGCCCGTAGGCGTCCTTGTCCTTCCAGTCGATGGTCGTCGTCAGCCCCTTGTCGTGCATCGTCTGGGTGGTCGGTGCGCCCACCCGCGACTTCTCCTGGCGCTCCGAGTGGTTGAACGCCCGCCACTCCGGACCGGGGTCGATCTGTTCCTCCTCGAGGATAATCCCCGTCGGCTCGTGGATCAGTTCGCCGTCCGAGGTGCGTTTGATGTCCTCCGGGTCGACCTCGTCGGGGTCGAACTCCTCGTCCTCGGTGTCCTCGCCCGCCTCCCATCGTTCGTCGCCGTCGCGTTCCCGCTGGCGAGTGGGCCGTGTCATCGCATTTATGTGCTCGAACAGCACAAACACTTAACAGTTCTGCCGGTTGGGGAAATCAGTCCGCCCGAGAGGTGCCAGACGGCCGCTCGCGAAGGAAAGGCGCTTGAGTGGGGGGGCGAAACGGGGGGTATGCCGACGGTCGAGTGTGACCCGACGGTCGCCCGCGAACGGCTCCAGGCGGCGGGCGTCGCGGTCGCCGACGGGAACACGGAACACGAACGCTGGCGGGCCGAGCGCGGCGAGGCGGTCGCGGTCGCCTACGACGGCAAGGTGGTCGTCCAGGGGGGGCAACCGAGCGACCTCGTGGCACTGCTCCGGGACGGCGGCGGCCGCGCGCACGTCTACTTCGACGGCGCGGCCCGGGGCAATCCGGGGCCAGCGGCGGTCGGGTGGGCCATCGTCACCAGCGACGGGGTCGTCGCCAAGGGCGGGGAGCGCATCGGCCGGGCGACGAACAACCGGGCCGAGTACGAGGCGCTCGTCCGCGCGCTCGAAGTCGCCGCCGACTACGGCTTCGACGAGGTGGACGTCCGGGGGGACTCGGAACTGATCGTCAAGCAGGTCCGCGGGGAGTACGACACGAACGACCCGGACCTACGCGAGCGCCGGGTCCGGGTCCGGGAGTTGCTGGAGCGGTTCGACCGCTGGTCGCTCGCCCACGTGCCGCGGGAGATAAACGAGCTCGCGGACGACCTCGCGAACGAGGCACTCGACGATGGCTGAACTTCCCGACGACGTCCAGGCGGAAGCAAAGCGACTCACGCGCCTCGCCCGAGACGCCGTGGACCCCGACGAGGCGGCGGCCTACGAGCGGGACCGCGCGTCGCTTCTGGCCGAACACGGCTTCGAGGCACGGTTCCGGCCGGAGGACGACGTCCTCGCGATCTACCCGGCGGAGTGGGTCGAGGACGACGTCGTCCAACCGGAGCGCGTCGACGACGTCGACCGCGGCGTCGAGATCCCCCTCGAAGGCGGCGGCGACGAGGGGTGGGCGTCGGTCGAGGACCACAACGCCGCCCTGGTCGAAGCGGTCGCGGCGGCCCACGACCCCGTTCACGCCGAAAACGCCCGCGCGTTCGCGGACTTCATGGGCAACCACTACCTCCAGCGCGTCGAGACGGCGACCGCCCGGCAGGTCCGGGAGTTCCTCGACGAGTACTTCCCCCGGAACGCCTGGCCGACCGAGGCCCAGTCCGCGGCCGTCGTCGACTCGCTCGAACGACTGTTCGACGCCGCCGACGCCGACCTGCCGACCGTCGAGCGACGCGACTGACGGCACCGTCGTCCGCCACACGGGCCGCGCCGGCCGGCGCCGCCGCTGGCCGACGTGGGTGCCAAAAAACGGGGTGGTGGTCCGACTTACAGGCGCTCGTCGACGAGGGTACGGATCTCCTCTGCCCGGGAGTCCCCCGTCACGAACTTCGAGAGCATCCAGTCGAAGCGGTCGAGGACCGCCTGCTCGCCCTCCTCGGTCAGTTCGTACTGGTTGGTCCGCTTGTCGAGTTCGGACTTCTCGATCAGGTCCATCTCGACGAGGTCGTCGAGGTTGGGGTAGAGCCGACCGTGGTTTACTTCGGTGCCGTAGTACTCTTCGAGGTGGCGTTTGATCGCCAGCCCGTACATCGGCTCCTCCGAGAGGATGACCAGGATGTTCTGCTGGAACGCTGTCAGATCACGCGCGATGCCGGGGCCGTTAATTGTTTGTGCCTCTGACATGCATTCTAAAATGTCATCCCGCTACTTAACACTTCTTAACACTCGGCATATTTTAGTGGTATCGACCGTGAGACCGCCGTCCGGCGGTTCTCGCCGACGATCGGACGACTTCGACGGGCTCGGGACTCCCGAGTTAGTTTCAGAAGAGTAACAATTAGTAGGCAGCGTACGACCGCTCCGCGGGGTCGCTCACACACGGGGGACGGACGCCGGGAGTGGCGGATACGGACGCGCCGGGGCGACGGATACGGACGCCGGGGCGACGCGTCCGGCGCGAGCGACGGGGCGGAGCCGTGGGATGGGAGACCGGGCTCACGGTCCCCGAGACCCCTGGCGTCGCACGGATGTCGAAAAGTCCTTTTACCTGTTCGGCAACCATCCCGTATGACGAACCTCTGGGAAGACATGGAGACCGGCCCCGACGCGCCGGACGTCGTGTACGCAGTCGTCGAGTGTCTGAAGGGCGAACGCAACAAGTACGAGTACGACAAGGACGTCCCCGGCGTCGTCCTCGACCGGGTGCTTCACTCGAACGTCCACTACCCCTCCGACTACGGGTTCATGCCGCAGACGTACTACGACGACGGCGACCCGTTCGACGTGCTCGTCCTCGTCGAGGACCAGACGTTCCCCGGCTGTATCATCGAGGCGCGCCCCGTCGCCATGATGGGGATGGACGACGACGGCGAGAAAGACGACAAGGTCATCGCCGTCCCCACCGAGGACCCCCGGTACGACCACGTCCAGGACGTCGACGACCTCACCGATCAGCAGAAGGCCGAAATCTCGGAGTTCTTCGAGACGTACAAGAACCTCGAAGAGGGCAAGGAAGTCGAGACCCTGGGCTGGGAGGACGCCGCCGCCGCGAAGGACGCCATCGAGCACGCGATGGACCTCTACGAGGAGAATTTCGCGTAACGGGAGCCGTCGGCGAAGGCGTGATCGCGCGACGGACGCCGAAGGCGTCTCTGCCGCCCGCGAGGGGAATCCCTTTTAGGCAGCCACCGTAAGGCGACGGTGATGGCCAACTGCGACGCGTGCGGTAAGCACGAGAACTTACCGTACCAGTGTCGGCGCTGTGGCGGGACGTTCTGCGCCGAGCACCGACTCCCCGAGAACCACGACTGTCCGGGGCTGGACGAGTGGAACGATCCCTCTGGTGTGTTCGACAGCGGCTTCGACGACTCGGTCGAGAGCAGCGGTGGGAGTTCGCGGTCGGTGCTCGACCGGCTCACGGGGCGAGGCGGTCCGCTCGGCTACTTCCGAAACAACATGGCGTACGTGTTCCTGGGCGCCATCTGGATCGTCTTCGCCCTGGAGTGGGTGACGCTGCTGCTGCTCGGCGGCGATGCGTTCCAGTCGCTTTTCGTCCTCCGCTCGGACAGCCCCGAGTACGTCTGGACCTGGGTCACCTCGGTGTTCGCCCACAGCCCGTTCAACTTCTTCCACATCGTCGGCAACAGCATCGTGCTGTACTTCTTCGGCCCGCTGGTCGAGCGCTACATCGGGTCGAAGAAGTTCGCCGCCCTGTTCGTCGTCTCCGGGATGATCGCGGGGCTCGCCCACGTCGGCTCCCACGAACTGTTCGTGACCCTCGGGCTGTTCGACGCCGCCGGCACGACCGCCGTGCTCGGAGCCAGCGGCGCCATCTTCGCCATCCTCGGCGTACTGACGGTGCTGAAGCCGGACCTGCGCATCTACCTCTACTTCCTCATCCCGATCCCGCTGTGGCTGTTTACCATCGGCTTCGCGCTGCTCTCGGTCGTGTTCTTCCTCGCGCCGGGGACGGCGGCCTCGGCCGGCCAGGGCAACGTCGCCCACTTCGCCCACCTCGTCGGCCTCGTGATCGGGCTGGCGTACGGCAAGCGCGTCGAGGGTCGGCGCCGGGTCCCCGACCGGCTCCGCTTTGGCGGCGGTGGCGGCGGGGGCGGGCTGGGCGGTCCTGGGGGTCCCGGCGGCCCAGGCCGACGACGCTGACGCCGCAGCCGAAGATGCTGACGCCGCAACCGACGGCGTCGTCGCCGGCGGCCTCCCCCCGGCGATGCTGCTCCACCCCCGGTCGGTACATCCTTGGCCGCCGGTCCCCTCCACGCTCCCATGCGCCCGGCACGCCCGGAGTTCGTCCCCGACCCCGACCTCTCGCGCGCCGAGATGGAGTCGCTCCAGTTCGACATCGCCGCGAACGCGACGTTCGCGGACGACTTCGCGTTCGACGCCGCGGCGGTCGGCTCCGGCGATACGTCGCCGGCAACGAACGAGCCATCCCGATCGGACGACACCGCCCAGTCGACTCTCGGCGGGGGTGAGGCTCCGGAGCCCCCGCTGGTCGCGGGCGTCGACCAGGCGTTTCTCGACGACCAGGCCGTCAGCGCGGTGGTGCTGCTCCGGGGGAACGAGGTCGTCGAGCGCGCCCACGCCGTCGAACCGCTGTCGATCCCCTACGTCCCCGGGCTGCTGTCGTTCCGGGAGGGCGGGCCGATCCTGGCCGCGTTCGAGCGCCTGGAACGCGAGCCCGATCTCGCGGTGTTCGACGGCAGCGGCCGGATCCACTTCCGCCAGGCGGGGCTGGCGACCCACCTCGGTGTGGTGCTGGACCTGCCGACGGTCGGCGTCGCGAAGTCGCTGCTCTGTGGCCGCCCGCGCGAGGACGTCGACGGCCGCCCCGAAGGGTGGCACACCCCGATCCTGGCGGACGGCGACGTCGAGGGACCGGACGGGCCGCTGCCGGCCGACGAGGTGGTGGGTTACGCCTACCAGTCGCGCCAGTACGACTCGCGCGCGGTGATCAACCCGCTGTACGTGAGCCCGGGCCACCGGACGAGCGCCGGAACCGCCGTCGACCTGGTCGCGCGTCTCGGCGGGGGGTACAAGCTCCCCGAGCCGACGCGGCTGGCCGACGCCCACGCCGACGAGGTCAAGGCCGACTACGCCTGAGCGGCGTCGACCGTCCGGGAGGCGGCCGCAGCGTCCAGGAGTGGCCGCCCGGACGAACCGGGGAGTTAATTGCCAGCGCACGAACCGTTGTGCCGTGCAACCGAAGACGGCTCTCATCACCGGCTGCTCGTCGGGCATCGGGCGCGCGACGGCCCGCGAGTTCCTCGAGGAGGACTGGGTCGTGTACGCGACCGCCCGCAACCCGGCGGACGTCCAGACCCTCGGCGAGCGCGAGCGCTGTCACATCGCCACCCTCGACGTCACCGACGGGAGCGACGTCGAACGCGTCGTCGACCGGATCGTCGACGAACAGGGACGCATCGACTGCCTGGTCAACAACGCCGGCTACGGCCAGATGGGCCCGGTCGAGGACGTGCCGACTGAGGTGGTCCACCGCCAGTTCGACGTGAACGTCTACGGTCCCCACCGGCTGATCCGGGCCGTCCTCCCCCACATGCGCGAGCAGGGGGACGGCACCGTCGTCAACGTCTCCTCGGTCGCGGGTCGGGTGTCCTTCCCCGGCGGCGGTGTCTACAGCGGCTCGAAGTTCGCCATCGAGGCCATGTCCGACTCGCTTCGCGCCGAGGTCGAGGAGTACGGCGTCGACGTCGTGCTGATCGAACCGGGGCCGGTCGACACCGGCTTCCAGGAGCGGGCGATGGACTCCATCGCCGACGGCGGCGACGCCCAGGCGACGAGCGGCCCCGAGGGGGTCGAACGGACCGACGCCTACGAGAGCATCTATTCGCTGCTGGAGGACCGCCAGGCCATCGGCGGGACGGGGCCGGGGACGGTCAGCCCCGAGCGCGTCGCCGCCGAGATCGTCAACGCCGCCAGCGCGACGCAGCCAGCGGCGCGCTACCCGGTCGGTCCGGTCGCCCGCGTCGGAGTCCTCGCGCGGTTTGTCCCCGACTCGCTGCGGGACGCGGCCTACCGGCTCGTCCGGAAGTTCGCGGGCTGAGTCGCTGCCCTACGCCAGGCAGGCAGCCACGACCCGCAGCGCCGCCTCGCCGCGAACCTCGTCGGCGAGCAGCGGCACCCGTTTGACGTCGTGGCCGACGAACAGGTCCGAGGCCTCCCCCAGCGCGCGCTGCTGGACCTGCCACCGGCGCGCACAGAACTCACAGTCCTCCAGGTTCGGCGACACGACCCACCCGGGGTCGATGCCGTCGAGGTCGGCCACGTCCGCGAGGTCCTCCATCACGCGATTGACGACCACGGTGCCGACGGGGATGCCGAACTCGTCGAGCCGGGAGGCCAGCCGCCGGGACTCGACGACGCTCATCTCCTCGGGAATCATCACGATCCGGAAGTCAGTTCTCGAGGGATCCCGGAGCACGTCCCGGAGGCGCTCGATCCGGTCGGCGAGCTCTTCGAGTTGATCGAGGTCCGGACCGCCCGCGTCGTCGCTTCCGCCGCCGAACAGGCCCTTGACGCCCTCCATCATCCCGCGGAATTTCTCGCGCATCCGCATCATCCGCCCGACCATCGAGTCCATCAGTTCGGGCAGTTCGAGGAGGCGCAGGGTGTGCCCCGTGGGAGCGGTGTCGACGACGACCCGGTCGAAGCGGTCGTCGTCCATGAACCGCAGGAGCTGTTGCATCGCCGCGGCCTCGTCGGCGCCCGGCATCGGCCCACCGAGCGGGCCACCGTCCTCGAGGGGACCACCCTCGCCCAGCAGTTCCCCGAGGCCGCCCATCGGCCCGTCACCGCCGAACGGCGAGCCCTGACCCTGGCCCCCGCCGCCCCCGAAGGGACCGCCGGCACCGCCCGACCCGCCGGGTCCCTCCGGACCACCGGTGCCCGCCGGTCCGCCGGCGTCCCCGCCAAACGGATCGTCGTCGAAGGGGTCACCGGCCCCGTCGTCGCCGAACCCTCCGGAGTCGTCGCCGCCGAAGCCGCCCTCCCCGGCGTCGGCGAACGGCCCCGCGACGACCGAATCGGGGTCGATCTCGACGGCGTACAGCGGGGCGTCCTCGCGGACGCGAGTCGGCTCGGCGGCCACGTCGGCCTCCAGGGTGTCCGACAGCGAGTGGGCCGGATCGGTCGAGACGACGAGCGTCCGGACGCCCTCGCTCGCCGAGGCCAGCCCGGTCGCGGCCGCCATCGTCGTCTTGCCGACGCCGCCCTTCCCGCCGTAGAGAACGTACTCCGGGGCGTCGACGGTGGCGACCCAGTCGTCGTCGGGCGCGACCGCGTCGAGCCCGTCGTCGTCGGCGTGGTCCGGGACGTCGCCCGCGTGGTCGGAGTCTTCGCCCGCGCGGCCGTCGTCTTCGCTCCCCTCGTCGACGTGGTCGACCGGCTCGACGTCGATGTCGCTCATGTCCCGACCGTCGGGAGCGACGTTTGTGTACCCGTCGGTCGACGGCCTCGCAGGTGTGGCTGCCGGGCGACGGTGCCGACAGGCCCCGCCGGCTCAGTCGAAATACGCCGCGAGCCGTGCGGCGGCCTCCTCGACGCGGGGCGTCACGAGCGCGAAACGCAGCCAGTCCGCCCGCGCCGACCCGAAGGCGTCGCCGGGCATCCCCGCCACGCCGGCCTCGTCGATCAGCCGCTTCGCGTTCTCCATGGTCCCGGGGAACCCCTCGAACCGCGCGAGCACGTAGAACGCACCCTCAGGGCGGGTGTACTCGGCGCCGGCGTCGTCGAGCGCCGCGGTGAAGGCGTCGACCCGGTCGCGCAGGCGGGCGCGGGCCGCCTCGTAGTAGTCGGGGCCGGTCTCACGGAGGGCGTGGAGCACCGCAGCCTGGGGCGGCCGGCTGGCGGTGACGTTGACGAGCATGTGGCGGGTCTTGGCCGCGTCGACGAGCGACTCCGGGAAGATCCCGTAGCCGACGCGAAAGCCGGTGATCGCCATCGACTTCGAGAAGGAGTTGGTGACGACGACGTCGCCGGCCGAAAGCGACAACGCCGACTCGAACGGCGCGTCGAGCACGAAGTGGTCGTACACCTCGTCGGCGATCAACAGGGCGTCGTGGGCGCCACACCGCTCGGCGACAGCCTCGACCACGTCCGGCGGATAAACGGCGCCGGTGGGGTTGTTTGGCGTGTTGAGCACGACCGCGGCGGTGTCGTCGGCGATCGCCGCCAGCGTACGCTCCAAGTCCAGCGAACCGTCGGGGGCGACCGGGACCATCCGTGCGTCGCCGCCGAGCATCGACACCTTGCCGGGGTAGTACGGGTAGACGGGATCGGTGAGGACGACTTCCTCGCCGGCGTCGCGTTCGAGCGCCCGGGCCAGCGCGAGGTAGTTGGCCTCGCCCGCGCCGTTGGTGACGATCACCCGCGAGGACTCGACCCCGCGGCGGGCCGCGATCTCCTCGCGGAGCGCCGCCAGCCCCTCGCTCGGCGGATACTGGAAGTCGGCGGGGTCGGCGTCGGCGTAGGTCCGCAGGCCCTCCCTGAGCGCCGCCGGCGGCTCCCAGTCGGGGTTGCCGCTCACCATGTTCACGACGTCCCGGTCGGCCCCCGCGGCGTACTGGATGACGTGGAAAAACAGCGGCTCCTCGTACTCCATACGCCTCGGTTTCGGCCGGGACAGTTCGATCTTTCGCCCCGCCGCCGCTGACCGGGATGGCCGACGGCGGCGCCAGCTACTTCACCCCCGCCGTCGAACCGGCGCGGTATGCTCCTCCAGTTCCTCCAGATGGGCGTCCCCGGCGGGCCGGAACTGCTGATCGTCTTCCTGCTGTGGATCTTCTTCCCCCTGCTGGTCGTGGCGGCGATCCTCTATTATCTGCACTCGATCAACCGGAAGCTCGACCGGCTGATCGAGCTACGGGAACGCTGACAGCGGCCGGCGCCGCGGAGTCGGTGCCGGCGGTCGTTCGTCGGGGCCCGACATTCCGGTGCGCGTGATTTTTACCCCCTCCGGCCGACCGAGCGGACGATGAACAAGGAAGGACACGTGCTGAACGCCATGCTGCTGGGCCTCGGCCTCGGGATCATCCTCAGTCTCGACCCCGAGGGGCTCGCGGCACTGTCGGCGCCGACGAGCGAGGCGGCACTCGCCCAGGCCCAGGCGATCGTGGTGAGCGTCGTGGAACTGACCGTCCCGGTCACGCTCGGCGCGCTCTTTCCCGACGTCGACACCGCCTTCGGCACCCACCGCAAGACGCTGCACAACCTTCCCGTGCTCGCGCTGTTCGTCGCCTTCCCCTTCGTCTTCGGCAACCTCCAGTTCGTCTGGATCGGCATCGCCACCCACTACCTGCTCGACGCCGTCGGCAGCAAGCGGGGCATCGCGCTGTACTACCCCTTCTCGCGCCAGGAGTACGGCCTCCCGACCGGCGTGGCGACGAGTTCGAAGTGGGCCAACCCACTGACCGTCGCCATCTCGGTCGGCGAACTGATCGCGCTCGGTGCAGTCCATTACATGGTCGTTCCGCTCGACACCGGCGTCACGCAGGCGATCCAGACGGCCGCGACGCTCGCCCTCTGAACAGTGGATCGGGACTCCGGTGACGACGCATCGGACGCCCCGGACGCCGCGGGCGTCGCGGAGGACTGGGAGTACACGCGGGAGCGGAGCCGGTTCCTGCGGGCCTGCGTCGCTCTCTCGTTCGGCACTGTCGTCGCAATCGCGCTGGCGGCACTGCTCTTGCTCGTGGCGCTGGTCGTCGACGCCCTCGTGGCGGGGGAGCCAGCGCGTGCGGTCGCAGTGGTCGTCGGCGGCCTGCTGTTGCTCGCCTCGCGTCGGTTCCTCGTCGCGCTTGCCTCGCCGGCGGCCAGGACCCGCATCCCGTCCCCGGTCGTCTCGCCGCGGTGGCTCCTGGCTTCGGGGGTCGGCTGGCTGCTGGCGCTCGGACTCGCGGCCAGGCTGGCTCCTGCGGCGCCGCTCGCGCTGTTTCTCCTGGGCTGGCTTCCCTTGCTGGCCGCCCTGCTTCTGGAGACCGAGGGGCGCGTCGACGGCGACGAGTTGCTGCTCTCGACGGGGCGAAACGAGGTGTCTCTCGCCGGCCTGGACGGCTACCGGAGCGTCCGGATCGGACCGACGGTCGTGTGCTTGCTCTCCTTTGCCCCGGGCGAGACATCTCCGTCGACCCCGCGGTTCGTCACTGTCTCCGCGGCTGCGTACCCGGCCGTCCGACGGGCGCTCGACGCCGGCGTCGAGACGTCCGTACCGGAGGACGAGACGAGCCGGCGTCCCCGTGCCGAGCGTCTCGTCGCCGGCTGGCTCGGCGCCGCCCTGCTCGCCGTGGGTCCCGTGCTGTGGCTGGCGCTCCCTCCCGGCGACGGTCGGCTGGTCGCGGCCTACGCGGGGGCGCTGTTCGGGCTCGTGGGCCTCGTGTTGCTCCGGCACGCGCTGGTGGCGTGACTCGACGCCCGGGGGCCGCCGACGCCCGTCGCCGGGAGAAACCGTTTTGTGCCCCACGGCCGACCGACACCGTATGGGCCTCTGGACCTGCGGGATCGACGGCTGTGACGCCCGGTTCGAGAACGTCAACGAGGCCATCATCCACCAGACGATCGAGCACGACCGCATCGAGTGTGCGGTCTGTGGCACCGTCGTCCCGGAGGGATACTTCGCCATCCGCCACGCGTTCGAGGAGCACACCCGCGCCGAGTACGTCCGCGCCTACGACGCGGACTCGGAAGCGGTACGCCTCCGCGAGGACGTCAAGGACGACATCGAGAAGGAGGCCGACCTCCAGCAGGTCATCGGGCGGATCAACGAACTCGAGGACCGCGAGGACCGCGAGCGCACCGAGTCGCAACCGGAGTGATCGTCCAGGGCCACCCGAACCCGGGTCGGCCGGCCCGCCGGTAGTTTTTCCGTCGCGCGTCGAGTGGTGCCGGTGTCGATGACCGTACACGAACCCGACGCGATCCGACGACCGACCCGTCCCCAGGAGCCGCAGTGATGCCCCGGAGCGACCAGCACCCGTTCCGGCGTCCGACGGCGGCGGACATCGAGGCGCTCGCGGAGGACCTCGACCTCTCGCTGTCCCCGGCAGAGCGCGAAGACTACCTGACGCTCGTCTCGGGCGCCCTGGAGGGGCTCGATCCAGTCAGGGACGCGCCGACCGTCGACCACGGGCTCCGCCCCGACGAACCGCGACAAGTCGGCGGCCGTCGCCCGGACGACGACGAGGACCCGCACAACGCCTGGGTTCGCAAATGTACAGTCGAAGGCGCCGACGACGGCCCGCTGTCCGGCGTGACGATCGGGCTGAAGGACTCCATCGCTCTGGCCGGCGTCGAGTTGACCGTCGGCTCGCGAGTCCTGGAAGGGTTCGTCCCCGAGATCGACGCGACGGTCGCCTCGCGGCTACTCGACGCGGGCGCGACGATCGTCGGCAAACTGAACATGGAGAGTTTCGCCTGGTCGGGCAGCGGTGACTTCAGCGACTTCGGCCCGGTGACCAACCCCCACTCCGACGACCACCTCGCCGGCGGGTCGTCGAGCGGGTCCGGCGTGGCGCCGGCGGTCGGCGACTGCGACGTCGCGCTCGGGACCGACCAGGCCGGCTCGATCCGCATTCCGAGTGCCATGTGTGGGCTGGTCGGGATCAAGCCGACTCATGGGCTAGTACCGTACACCGGCATCGTCTCGCTGGAGCGCAGCATCGACCACGTCGGGCCGATGGCGCCGACGGTCGAGATGACCGCCCGGACGCTCGAAGCCATCGCCGGCGAGGACGTCGCCGACGGCGTCCGCCTCGACGCCCGCCAGCCCCGCGGGATCGACGCCGACGACTACGCCGACGCGGTCGGGTCGTCGGTCGAGGGCCTGCGCGTCGGCGTGCTGGAGGAGGGGTTCGGTCAGGAGGGCGCCGACCCGGTCGTCGACGAGACGGTCCGGGCGGCCGTCGATGTCCTCGCCGACGCCGGCGCCGAGGTCGAGTCGGTGAGCGCGCCGCTGCATCGACAGCTCCCGGCGGCGTGGGCGGCCATCGGGACGCAGGGCGGCGCCCGCCACTTCGAGGAGGGCGGCGCGACGAACCACGACGGCTGGGCGTGGCCCCGCCTAGTGGAGGCACTGGACACGCTCGGCGAGGCCAGGGCGGACGAACTCCCGCCGACGGTCAAGCAAGCGCTGCTCACGGCGGCGTATCTCGAACGCGAGTACGGGATGGAGGCCTACACGAAGGCCCGGGACGTCGCTCTTGCCGGCGAGCGCCAGTACGACAGCCTGCTGGCCGACTACGACGCGCTGGCGATGCCGAGCGTCGTCATCCGCGCCCTCGAGAAGGCCCCGGAGGCGGACCGAGTGGAGGCCCTCACTCGCGACGCCCCGTCGATCGCCAACACCTCGCCGTTCGACCTGACGGGCCACCCGGCGATCTCGGTCCCCTGCGCGAAGCCCGACGGCCTCCCCGTGGGGCTGATGCTCGTCGGCGCCCACGAGGACGAGCGCACGCTGTTCGCGCTCGCCTCGGCGTTCGAGGACCGCACCGACTGGGAGGAGCGCGGGGCCTGAGTCGCCCGGCGTAGCGGTCCCGGTTGAACCGCCGTCCATCAGCGGGAATCCCGGCGCCGTCGATAGTCTCGACGCGTGCCTCGCGCCGCACACGAGGCGGACAGCTCTCGTCGGCTGGGAATCGGCGTCGCCGTTGATGCCTCCCGCGCACGTCAGTACGCCCATGGCCACCGACCACGATTCCGGATCGCGACGGGAGGAGCCGACGCGCCGCCACGTCCCGGCGTACGGCCCGGTCGAGGCCCTGCTCGGTTTCGCGCTGTTTTACGTCCTCGTCGATCACACGACCGCGACCCTCGTCGCCGTCTTCACCGACGTGCTCGACGTGGCTCCGTCCGCCGTCGGCTTCGCGCTGGCTGCGAGCCTCTGGTTCGTCGGGACGGTGACGCTCGTCGAGCAGGTCCGCCGGCAACTCGCCGCACTCGGCGTCGGCACCCACGACGAGGTCGCCCGGGACGCCCGGTCGCCCGCCGTCCCGTCCGAGACCCGGGCGCTCGTCGCCCTGGCGACGGTGCTCGTGGGGGGACTCGTCGCGGCGTGGACCTTCGAGCGCGCCGTCGACGTCGTGGCGTCGCTGGCCCGGATCGTCGGAACCGTCGACATGACGGCCGTTCCGCTCGCGGACGTCGCGGTGCTCGTCGTCTTTTTCGTCTCCTACGGGGCAGCGACGCGCGCGCTTGACCGACTGGTGATCGGCGGGATCAGAGGCGCAGTGTGGGACTGAGGCGGCCGACCGGGCGTCAGCGTTCGTCCGAGTCGAGCACGCGGATCTGGTCGCCCCGGACCGTCACCGGGATGGGAACGGTCGCCTCGTACAGTTCGACGGTCACCTGATCTTTGCCCTCGTCGATGCGCTGGACGCGGGCCTTCTCGCCTTTGAACGGTCCGGCGATCAGTTCGACGATGTCCCCCTCGGCGATGCCCTCGACGTCCGGCGTCGGCGAGAGGAAGTGCTCGACCTCGGCCATCGAGGACTGGCCGGCGGCCCCGCCCGACTCCACCAGCCCGCGGGCGTGGGGAATCTCCTCCAGCACGCGGTTGATGATGGAGTTGTTGTCTGCCTCGACGAGCACGTAGCTGGTCAGCGAGTCCGGCGCCAGCACGGCGTGGATCTCGTCGGCCTCGCGGGTGGCAATCATGTCCGCGACGGTGCGTTCCTGGCTCGCGGTCGTCTTCACGGCGAAGATCGGCACCTCAGACCCCCCCGGGCAGGAAGCTCATCAGCGCGAAGATGACAAAGCCCAGCAGCCCCACGAGGAAGATTCCCGCGCCCGCGATCTTGGAGATCTGCGAGAACTCACCCCACGAGGGCGTGCTGGCGAGCTTCAGCACCCGAACGTAGCTGTTCAGGTCGTACTTGACGTCCATGTTATTCGCGGGTAGGAGGCCCCTCCTTTTCTATGTGTTGGAACCGAGCTTTTTCTGCGTCGGGTTCGCGCGAAGCGCGAACCGCTCCTTGAAAAAGCTCGATCAAAAAGGG
>Ga0207719_100269_pt1 | contig 39075 bp, 36 predicted proteins | sample A23P1SouthBayCA_2_FD_187279 | JGI IMG/M metagenome (GOLD analysis project Ga0207719, IMG submission 187279) | Aerobic enrichment media microbial communities from Eden Landing Ponds, California, USA - A23 P3 (3) (SPAdes) | ecosystem: Environmental > Aquatic > Marine > Unclassified | place... | reverse complement strand
CGACGACGGCTGACGAGACAGCGCCGGGAGCACAACCGGGCACAGTTCGACTCGAAGCGAGAGCGAAACGAGATGTACGGGCTCGAAGAGATTCGGCGACTGTACGGAGCGCTCGAACTCCCGCGGTCGATGTGGGAACGAGGGTGTGAACTCTTCCGGGAGGCTCAACAAAAGGATCTCTTCAGGGGGCGCTCGTTGGACGCGTTCGCGCCGGCGTCATTATATGCGGCGTGTCGGTGTGCGGGCCTTCCCCATCAGATCGAGGGGTTCGCGGAACACGCACGTTGCTCGCTGCAGGAGATTCGGAACGCCTACGCGGCGATGCGGATGGAACTCGATTTGGCACTCGAACTCCGCTCTCCGAGCGATTACGTCCCCAAACTCATCTCAGCCGGTGAACTCTCGCCCACGGCGGGTCGCCTCGCGCGCAGACTCGTGGACCGCGTGGAAACGATGGAGGTCCAGCGCGGCGCGAAACCGTCGGGCGTCGCGGCGGCGTGTGTGTACATCGCGTCCCAAGAGGCGGATGCGGAGCCGGTTACGCAGGGGGTGATTGGCGAGGCGGCATACGTCTCGACTGCGACCATCAGAACCCAGCGGGATACGATTCGGGAGGCGATTGATGTAGTGACGTTGGGTGAATAGCGAGACGGGTCAAAACACCGGAGGATGTCACTGTCTCGGCAACTGCCACGCGGCACTCACATCAACTAGGTCATTCGGCTCTGGAAGGCTTGGCCCTGGCCGTTCGACGATATCCATGATTTCCTCGGCACAATAAACGCGGTGTCGTTGCTTCCCGGTAATTTCGTCGAGAACGCCGTCGTCCTCCAATCGGTAGACGGCGTTCTTCGCCGCTTCGTAGGTCATCTCAATCATCTCCGCGGCTTCGTTAATGGTGAAATACGGCTCCTCGAATATTCGCATTGTGAGACGACGAACGGAATCGGGGCCGTCGCCGTAGCGGTCCTCGTAGGCATGTCGTTTCTGTAGGAGCAACTTCGCTCGCACGAACGCTTCTGCGGACTGTTCGTGGATTCCTCTCAGGAAGAACTGTAGCCACTCTTCCCATTCACCGCGTTCGCTGACGCCGAGCAGGCGCTCCGCGTACTCGTCGCGATGCCGTTCGATGTACGAACTCAGATACAACATCGGATAGTGAATGAGGTCCGTCGCAAGTAACATGAGGACGACCAGCAGACGCCCGACTCTGCCGTTACCGTCCTTGAACGGATGGACTGTTTCGAACTGATAGTGCGCAACGGCAACGTCAATGAGCGACGGCCATCGACTCCCTCCTTGGATAAACGTCTCCAAGTCAGCCATGAGGTGGGACACCTCGTCGCTTTTTGGCGGGATGAATCGGATTCGTTTCCCCGGTGAGTAGGGGTTGTCCTCCTCGATAATAGCGAATCCGGGCCGAAACTCGCCAGGAAGGGGATCGTCCTCGTCCGTTCGACCGTTCTCCATGAGCGTTGCGTGAAGTTGCTTGATGAGTTCTGTCGTGAGGTTCTCTCGGGAGCGTCCAGCGGTCCCGAGATAGCCGACCGCTTCACCGAGTGCTTGGATGTAATTTCGCGCTTCTTGAACGTCGCTTTCGTACTCGTCTGTCGGCCGGCCGTCAGCGAACTGTGCCTCGTCGATTTCGAAGCGATAGATGTCCGAGAGCGTAACTGCTGTCCCTTCGACCTGCGAGGATTGTTCGGCTTCCTTGTAGACGAAAGAACCGAAGACGGCACCCGGACTGTCAACCTCACTTCCTAGCCCATCGAGGCGACCCAACGCCCACATCGCATTGCCGTAGGATTTGATAAGCTCGTCCGAGAGGTCGAAGTTGGGTGGGAGATGGTCCGGGAAATACGCCTTCGAGAGTTGCCTATCCTCTCGCAAGGGCCGATATCGCCCCGGCGCTGCTTCAGGGAGATCGTATCCATCTATCATAGAACACCTTTTGGGAGAGATGTAAGGAAACACTTTCGGGATTTAGTTGTTTTAGACACGTTCAAAGAGAAGGCAGTACAATCTAATCGGCGAAAATATTTCTTAGGCGGTGCAGTCTCCTCAGATATCGGTCCTGATCGCGCCCGAGTTGCATTACGCCCCCGGTTATCGGAGTTAACCAAGCCAGAAAACCGATCTCTTGCTTTAGACCCTAGAATCTAGTTGCCTGAGAACGGATTCTAGGTCACCGATTCCACGTACGGCGTCTCGATTAGATGTATTATTCTTCCTAGCAAAAAACTATGTTATCTGAGGGCGTACGACCACCAATGACTGATTCAGAGGAGGAGAACGAAGAACCGGCGTACGTATCGCGGTGGAAGGCGGCGACGACGGGGTTCGACCGGGTACGGTCGGTGGCGTCGTCGCTCGAAGAGCCCCGAACAGCGGGCTGGATTGCAGCGGAGGCATACGTTTCGGAGCCAACGACGCGAAACCACCTCAACCGGCTCGTCGACCTCGGTGTGCTCGTCACTGAGGAGCGCGCACGGGGAACGACGTACTATCCCGACCCAGTCTACACGCGTATCAACGCCCTTCAGGAACTCGTCGCTGAGAACTCGGAAGCGGAGCTCACAACGCATGCGACGGAGATACAAGCGGATATCGCGGCGTGGAAAGAGGAGTACGATGTCGAGACGCCGCGGGCGCTTCGTGCGTCCGTCGCGGAGGAAATCGACGTTGAGGAGGCCCAAGAGCGCTTGGATGTCGCGGCCGACTGGGAGTCCGCACAGTACCACCTCTCCTTGCTCAGGGACGCTATCGACCACTACGACACCTACACCGCACGGCCCTCTGCGTCGGCATGAGCGACGGTACTGGGACGTCGAATGCGCGTGGGCTCACGTACCGGCTGCGGCGGGCCGATGGTGGTCGGGAGTCGTCGCAGGACGTGGGGAAACGCCATCGGATTCTGCGTTCGCTGCGCGACGAACTCGAACGATATCCGTGCGTCGTACACGCACGAGGGGTTCCGGAGGGCCGGTATGCGGAAATCGAAGCGGAGCTGGAACCGACGTACTTCGGACGTGAAAGCACGCAGGCCTCACTACGTATGACGTGGCAGCCAAATCCACGCTTTCCACCGGGAGTGAGCCTCGATAACCGAGTCCGAACGGACCTGACGTCGAATTTCACGGTCCACTACCACGAGTCATCAGGATTCGAGTGTGGCGTGCATCTCGAAGCGAATCCACACGTCGAGGGGCACCTCCACTACCAAGCGCGAGCGAGCCCAGACGTTGCGTACACGTATGAGGAAGTGAGACTCGACGCGGGTTCGCCGGTCGGTGTTCTGTGGGAGGTTCTTGAGTTACTCAGCGATAGATTGGAGAGCCACTGACGGCACTTTGGGACGTGTAGGTGGTGTGCGTAACAGCAAGCATCCGCGAGCGAAGCGAGCGGTTCGCTGCCGGCGAGCGGCGGAGCCGTGAGCCGGCAGGTAGTTTTTCCCCATGTTTTTCTGACTGAGCGGTGCGCGAGCGACGCGAGCGCACCCGAGGGAAGAAAAAGTGGGCCCATCTACCTACCACCCTTTTCGCTCCGTCACGACCTCGAAAAGAAACTCCACCTGGAACGGTTCTCAGATTCCACTTCGTCTTCGAGCGCTTCAATGCGCTCTGCTAGCTCCTCATTTGCCTCGCGCTGTGTTGCGAGCGCCTCGCGGAGGTTCTCATTCTCCGCTTCCAAGTCGCTCACCCGAGCTTCGAGACGCTCAACGTCTGCTTCGAGCGCCACAAGTCGATTATCGACCTGTGGCGAGGGTTCCGTAGTCTCGCTTGACTCGTCGGTCGCCTCTGTACTCGTCGCGCCCTCGGAACGCCCCTCCGTATTCCCGGGCGAATAGAACTCGTCCGTTCCGCGAATCGCTTTCTCAATAGTTCGTTCGCCGTAGGTACTGCCATCAGAGAAATGCTGTTCGTCCCGCTTCTCGCGGTACAACCCCGACTCGCGAAAGAGTCGATCTACCTGCGCTGGGTCGCCACCGGTCCAGAAGGCGAGCATCGAGGTGAGGGCCATATCGGCCTCGGAATGGCTCTCGTAGCCGCTCGTCGAGCCGTTCCAGAGTCGCTTCAGACGCATCTCTTAGACAGTATCGCGCCGTAGAACGGACGTCAACAGAACGTGGGGCCACTCCCCCATATTCCTATCCGGGATAGTCCTGAGGGTTCAACCCAGCAGGCCCAACCTGCCTCCTCATCCTTCGATAGTTGGTTGCGAGAGATAAGCTTTCAATCCTGCATCTCGGGATGCTTGGTAACGGCAATCCCGAGATTGCTGTATGCGGACTAGACGTCGACCCCGTTAGGCCGTCTGCGCTGCGTTCTGAAGATCGAGATACTTCTCTTCCCACTCGCGTCGAGCTTCTAGCTCGCGTTGGCCGCGCTTCGTGAGTGTGTAGGAGTTGGTGCGCTGGTCGATCTCGCCCTTCTCGACGAGGCCTTTCTCGACGAGCGTGTCCAGATTGGGATAGAGTCGGCCGTGATTGACATCGCTCTCGTAGTACTCCTCGAGTTCGTCCTTGATGGCGAGGCCGTGAGGGCTGTCGAACCCGGCGATGACGTACAGGATATCGCGCTGGAAGCCAGTCAAATCGTGCATATTCAAATATGGCTCTGAGGCGTAGTAAGTATTCTGATGATATTATCTAGAGACTCCTCAGAGAAGGGTTCTGGATGCACGTCTCTGTTCTCTAATGGGAGCCCGAGTGTGAAACTGTCTGAGATGCAATCGAGATACGAGGAAGGTAGTGACCTACTGTATTGGGTGGGCATTCGTCCGAAGAGACTTAGGAAGATCTACGGATACGACATTAATAGATCTGTGTGTTGTGATATTCGATAAATTCGGTTGCAATCTCGTGGTCGGGCAGACAGTAAAGCGTCGTCCCGTCGACCGAATCGTCGTACACGTGTTCAATCGAATACTCGTCTGAATCAATCTGGAGCATGCCGTTGTCGAAGTCCGCGTGGTGGTTCGGGCAAAGGACGAGCATATTCGACGGCGTGTCGGGTCCGTTGTGTGATCGCCCGAGTGGTTTGATGTGGTGTACCTCCGAGTAGCCCGCGCCATCACCTTGCTCAAGTCGACATCCACAGACCTGACACTGGTCGTCGTATCGTCGCTTCAGCTCGGCGACCTGCGCTGTGTCACGCTGAAGTTGATCATACTCCGTAGTGACCCGCCCGGGTGACTCAAGACGAGTTGTCGGAGAGCCCTCCCCGACGTCGAACAGGGCGGCATCGAGCGATCCGAACTGCTGTCGAAGGTCCTCGACGAGGTCGTCGTCGACGCGCATAAACCCGTTTACGACTTTACGTGTTCCGTACCCGAGGCGGTCCCAGATAGTGTCGATACTCGGTGCCCAGTCTTGATACCGCGTGATTGTGAATACATGCCGACTCTCAGTCCGACCCCATAGCCAGTTTCCGAGCTCCGGACTGTCGTAAACGTGGCCAACCCGCCCAGCAGCGAAGAAATCACCATTCGCGTAGAACAGCAGGTGATCGGTCGGCCGGAGGCGTCGGATGTAGGACTGCTTTGCTGGACTCTCCGTCTCTGTTGTTCCCCAGATGCGTGCCGGGAGAACTGGTTCGATAACTGGCGGAGCATCCGCATCGAGTGTGACGGGGGCGGTGACGGTTTCATCGAACTTCGGTCGCCAGTCATCAGAGACAGGAATAAGATAGAGTCCTGGTGGTTCGACGGTCCATTCGTCATCGTCACTGTGGTTAATTCGACTCCCATCGTGTTGGTTGAGTTCTTGCCGAACACGACGGACGGCGTGTTTCCATTCCGGCTGATCGGTGCCGTTCGAACAGACATCGTCGCATCGATAGCTGTCGTCGCAGAGATCTGAGTGGGTCTCTCTCACCGCCGAGTAGAAATCAGATGTCGTCTATCGTTTCCCAGCTGGTACGCAGGCGAATTGAGAGGTGCGGAGACAGTCCTGTAACTGTTGGATGTCTTGGTGCATTTACATATATGTGGCAGAGCGTCGACAAAGGTCTTGGCTCGACAGCGTCGCTAGAGCGAGCCGTGTTTCCCGGTCGCGTGAGGTCCGCACTCAGTTAAACCCGTCAAGGGTGTCGTTGTCTCATTGAGTGCCGTGATTGGCCGGACCGGTGTGTCTGTACCGGCTCGCCCCGCTCGCCGTCGCCACCCTCGCCCGCTCACCGTTCGCGCTGCTCACCGTTCGCATCGAGACGCTCCCTACGGTCGCGTCTCGCTTCGCTCGCGACCGACCATTCCGGGCGTGCGACTCCCTCCTTGGTCGGTCGTCGTTCCGGGCGTATGGCTTCGACGCCATCGGGTAAGCGCCGGGGGTTCGCAGGCTCACCCCGCGACGCTTACTCCGATGGACGCTGGCTCGGGTGGCTTTGTGCGCGCGGTGCTGGATGTGCGGCACATCTTCGAAAGCGCGGCCGCTCGCGCCCTACAGGGCGCGTGAAGGCGCGAGCGGCGCGCGCAGACGTGGTTGTGACTGTTCGAAGTCGGTCTGTGTGAAAAACCGCGAGTGAGGTCGCGGTGTGTGGCGCGGTGAGCGCCTTCGGAGAACTACCTCCAATGTCTAGTCAGTACGTTGTCGGTGAAGAAGTTTCGGACGAACAGATAGTCGAAGACGAAGCGCACGAGATGCGAGTCGAGCAGCGCGCGTCGGTCGAACAAGAGATCCAGGCGAAGGTAGACAGGAATCACCCTGATACGAAGGGATTGACCTTGGAAGCGGAGGAGCGGATGCGGGCGCGAGAGGAGGAAATCGGACGGACGAGAACACGCTACGATAGTCGTCAAGACTCGGATCGAGAGGCGCGGACGCGGCGGCGAGCGCGTGAAGGGAGCAAAGAGCGTCGACGTGACTTCCAGAAGCGAGCGGCGGCGGTGGATCCGTGGGCGGACCCTGAACGAGCGGACCCGCGGGAGGAACTCGAACGGGAGCAGTTGGCGGACGTGAACAGGGAAGCGAAGCGATTGGCGGAGCGTCTAGAGGGATGGAGTCGGGCGGCCGTGAGTAAGTGCTTGGCAGAGCGAGTGGCGGAGGGTGCGTCGCTGTGGAGCGCGGCAGTAGGCGTGTTTGAGGACTTCCAGACGGGGCCAGGACAAGTCATTCCCATCGCTTCACTTGCAGAGGTGGACAGGGGCGAAGTGAGTATCCGGGGTGAGGTGAAGGTACTGTGGGAGAACTCGAGTTCGAAGATCGCGCAAGTGGGACTCATTGAGGACGAGAGTGGAACGACGAAATTCACGGGTTGGACGAAGTCGGGCGCGAAAGCAGTTGCAGAGGGCGAGGAAGTCATCCTGCGGGGCGTAAAGACGAGCTGGTACGAAGGGCGTGTCTCAGTCGCTGTCACTGGGTGGAGCGATATTCAGTTCCCTGAGCGAGAGGCGTGGTGGGCTGAGTAGGCGCTCTCACTCTCTTTTTCTTTTTTGCCGTCCCTCCCCAGCCGTCGTCCTCACGTGCATTCGGACGCCCCTCGCGCGTTCTCGCCACGGCGATTCATCGCGCGCCGGGCGCACAAACCGGGCTCCAGTCTTAACGAACAGTCTCAGAGATTTGCATTCAGGCCGAGAAATAGTTCGGAGTATCGTTTGATGGCCCCGGAGCCAACATACATGGTGTTGGCGCCCAAACCAACAATCGTCCCACCACGGCGTACACGAACGCCACAAGGGCGCGGCCGTCGAGGAGATCGTTGAAAACGGAGGGATGCTATGAGAAAGAACACGCTACACATTCGGGTCGAATCGAGCGCGGACTTCTTCCAAGATGCGCTTGGGGACCTGCGAGAGATAGAATCCGGGGAAGCTACTGACGACGAGTACGTCCTCAGCCTCTCGAACGAAGAGGCATTGGAACGCGTGTTGAACGCGAAGAACTTGGAGCTCATCCGAACAACCGCACGCGAGAACCCGGAGAGCGTCCGCGACCTCGCCCGTCGCGTTGAGCGCGATGTCAAGAACGTTTCCGAGGCACTCAGTCGGTTGGAAGAGATCGGCGTCGTACGCCTTGAGCAAGAGGGCCGCGCGAAACGGCCGGTCGTGTGGTACGACGAAATCGACGTCGCGCTCCCGTTGGGAAGTGGTGGCGACGATGTGGACGAGGCCATCGCGTAGGCGAACGTGAGCATCGGAGGACGGATGGCGGTTCTGTGGGCACCATCCAGCTCGAAACTCGCGTACGTGGGACTCATCGAAGGTGGGAGTGGAACGGGGAACGTCACGAGGTGGGCGAAGTCGGACGCGAAAGCAGATGCAGAGGGTGAGGAGGTCGTGTTGAGAAATGTAGCTCTGAACTGGTACAGGGGACGAGTTGCAGTTTCGCTCACCGGACGGAGTGAAATCCAGTTCCCGATTGAAGGTAGTGGAGGCTGAGTAGGCGCTCTCACTCTCTTCTTTCTTTTTGCCGTCCCTCCCCAACCGTCGTCCTCACGTACGTTCGGACGCCCCTCGCGCGTTCTCGCTACAGCGATTCATCGCGCGCCAGGTACACACGATACCCAGCTTGATCACGCGAATGTCCCACCGGCTGTCCGAGTGAGGCACTCCGCTAGGAGAGCTTGAGGGCCGCAGTGAGGCCCGTGTTTTCAATCCCACGCTGGGTTTCTAGTCCGTTGCAACCTTTGATACGACCGTGTCAAAAGGATAGGATCGAGGGGATTCAGACTTCAGATTATTGTGCCCGAGCCCAATTCGCGTCGGGTGCACGTCCTCGGATAACCCGACGACACAAGCAATTGGACGCCCAATTTATCTGTTCGTAGCCTGTACCACCTCGTATGTCCACCGACACGGAGGAGAGTGAGCACGTCGAAGCGGAATCGACGGTAAACGACAGTTTCGGGACGACTATCCCGGCGGAGGTCCGCGAGGCCCTCAACGACGCACTCGAACCTGGCGACAAGGTCCGATGGGTCGTTGAAGACGGGAAGGCGTCTATCGAGATCGTCCAAGAGCGCTACGGCGTGGCTACGGAAGCCGGAACGTTCGACGGTCCTGCATGGGAGGACAGCGAGGCCGTCGTCGAAGAGTCCTACGGCGAGGAATAGATGCCCGAGGTTCTGATAGACGCGAACGTAATTATCGCCGCACGGAATACCAACGCGGGCGATCACGACCGCGCATGGCCTATCTACGCGGGGGTGGACGGCGGCGAACTTCCCCGTGCCCGAGTGACGAACCTTACCGTTCCAGAGGTTCTGCACCCGATACAGAAGCGAGCACGCAAGGAGCTAGCCACAGAGACACTCGACATTCTTCAGCAAAGCCGCGGATTCCGTTTCGTCCATCTACCGCAGTCCGTCTATTCCGACGGAGAACGCATCTTTCGGCAGTACGACAACCCCGAATGGACCGACGCCCTCCTCGCGGCGTATATGCGCTCGGAGGGACTCGAATACATCTACACGTTCGACGACGACTTTGAGGAGGTCGACGAGATTACGCGCCTGAACTCGGCTGTCAATCCCTTTGACGCGTAAGAACGTATCATCCATGTATTAGGAGTATACTCTCTTGAGAACGACTGCAAGATGGGGATGTGGTCTTAACCAACAATACCTCAACTCCGGTCCGTTCTGTTGGTTAATCACTTGATTCCTCGGCCCCACAGACACACCACCGTTTCCGGAGCTTTTCGAACGGAGCTTCGGTTGGGGGCGAGTTACCAGAGTAATCAGAGGGTGGTTTGATTCGGGGGGAGGGGGGTGTGTCCAGCAAAATCGTTCGGGGAGATGCCCCCACGACTCTGAAGAAAGTGCTCGCAACGTGGTTCGTACTGGTTTCTCGGGGACGAGCGTGGTTTGCTGGACATACCCCCGTCCGTTTCGTTTACACCTACTGCCGAATTCCGGACATGGTGGTGTGTGATGGAGCTGGTTAGGGTGCCACACCACCGTTTCCGGAGCTTTTCTGCGTGGTTCGTTTGGACTCACTGCGAGACGCATATACACGGGGGGAGGGGGGTACGTCCGACAAAATAGCATATCCCCAAACAGGGGTGGGTGTTCAGGCGATGAGGGCCTGATTCGGGGGGCACTAACGTCCAGTAGATGCAGCACAGGATACGGGCGACGCACGGGAGGCGATTCGATTGCTCTTCCGAGCGGCGCGCTTTGCCGATGACGCGGGCGAGACACTCGTCGAGGAACGGCATGTTCATGAAGCGCGTGATTTCTTGGAGCAGAAGGCAGTCGAATCAGGCATTCAGGCGCTCCCGACGCAGAAACTTCTCGCGTTGATGAGCGTCACGCGCCACGTTGTCTCCGGGCAGGGAGACGATGTTGCGACGACGCCGATCTTCGATCAGTACACCACGTACGCAGAGCGCGAAGGGGTGGCGGTACTATCGAATCGGCGCTTCCGGGACCGCTTGAACGATCTGGCCGACTCGAACATTCTGAACAAGCGCCGAGGGCGTGGAAAGGGCGTCCAGAATCACTACTCGCTCGCGATTGACGTTGGAACGGTCATCGAGAATCTACCCAAGTCGAACGAACGCCTCGGGCAGACAGCCGAGGAGTTACGCTCGCTTCGCTGAGTGGGGGGTTCACTTGTGTGAGTTTTGTCGGACGCACCCCCCTCCCCGGGTGGAGGGATTTCTGCCGTACGCTTGGCTATCCTGCGGGGGTTCTCGACAACAATTGATTCAATATACCACACACTCACCTAACGGCTATCTTTCGGTAGGTTCAGTATTGAATCACGACAAAAGACACTCAGATTCCGGCTTCCTCCCGAACTTCAGCAGCGGTCAGAACCCCACTCTCGGCGAAGAAGTCCTGAACTCCGAGCCCGCTGATGTCTCCCGGACCCAGGTCGAAGGTCGGGTCCCGAAGTCGTTGCTCCAGTAGAACCAAGAGCGCTTCCGCCTCAATCAATCTGACTTCCTGAATATCTGTACTGATTTTGGGCGTCCGGATTGCGTCGCGCCCGTCGTCATTGAACTCCCCCGAGATCCTACTAGGCTCTCGGTAGGACAAGTTAATGGGTACAAGAGGTGCAGCCGAAGCGAGATGCCCTTCACTACCACTTCGCGGGGTGGTTTTATTCGTGGCAAAGCGGTGAACACTCCATGGACGAACTCACGGCGAATATTTCGTTCGACAAGTTCGCGGATATGCCGGAGTTCTATGGCTCGGGCATGGCCGGCTACCGACTCGCGATGGTGAAGGATCGAGAGGACTTCCTCGACCTCTTCGAGGGTGCTCACCATGTAGACGCCATCACCTACGCGGAGACACCCGATCTCATGGTGAAGATGCTGACGGCGTATGATATTGGTTCCTTAGATGTCCTGATTGGCAACGCCGAGGACTACGAGAACCAGGTGAATGACGTAGCCACCGCGCGTTCGCTGGTCAAACTCCGCGAGGATGATCGACTCACGGTGCGACTGAAGAACCAGAAGACAGTTCACTCGAAGATCTATCGAATCGTCATGCCGGATGAGACGGTAAAACTCGTTCATGGGTCGGCAAACCTCTCCAGGAACTCTTGGGAATACCACACGAACCAGATATCGGTGTTTACGACCGAACTCGGCACGGCGCTCGATCAAGAGTTCAACGCGTTCATCGAAGAATATCGAGAGACGTACAGCGACCAGACACTACTGGAGGGATTGATTGAGGCGCTCGAAGAGGCGGACTCGGCGGAGGAAAGAGAGGACCGTATTGAATATTGGGTCGGTGCCGGCGATCTCGATGTCAGTGATACGGCTGCATTGAATCAGGATGCCGTCAAGGACTTCAAAGAGGTAGCCGATAATATCACAGCAGTCGTCGACGACCCCGAGGAGGCTGAGAGTACGGTTGCTTTCATTGAGGACCCCGAGAACGCCGACCGAGAGGTTATCGAACCGGAAACGGACTCGGAAGGGGACGTCTCACAGGGTGCCGAAGACGACGAAGCGCCGGATGTAGGACTCGTCGAGTCGGAGCACGAGACGGAACTGACGGATACACTTGATCGGCCGCGTGTCCGTGCCCCGGAAGAGAAGATTCGAATGGGCACGAGCAAGGTGGACAAGGACAAAGCCGATGAGTTCGGAGCGAGCCTTCGTGACCGCGGCGCGACCGTTGAGGATCACTCGATTAGCGCCCCGCTGAGCGCGTACACAAATCAAGTGAAAGAATCGACAGCGATTCCGACGATGTCGGTCCTTACAGAGGCCGAGCAAGTTGTGATCGGTGAGGACGACGAGATGATTCTTGTCGCGACCGAGGATCCCACACCCGAAGTATTGGATCACTGTTTGGGTACGCTCGAAGATTACATCGAGACCGTCGAAAATCACGGCTACACCCAATCGGAGACGGCAGTGATGGCACAGATGTACGAGGCCTTCCTCTACGGTTTCTGGGCGCCCTTCGCCAACCAGTACGCCGAGTCACTTTCCTCCCCTTCGCGGACCCTCGATAACGTCCTCCAGCACCTCTACATCGAGGGAAAAAGTGACGCGGGGAAGGACAAGCTCACCGAGTATATTCTCCGACTCATCTCGGATAACACCGTCATTTCGGGTGTGGACGCGGACGAAGTTGGTGTGAAGGAGATGCGGGGTATTCGCGAGTGGGATACCTGCTTTCCGTATGCCATCATCGACGCCGAGAAGGAGAAGATCCAACGCTGGAGCCCGATCCGAAACTACTGGGGTGATTGGACACCGACCAGCGTCGATCAGCCCTGCCTCATCTTCACGACGAACGACGCGCTCCCAAAATCCGAGTTCCGCAACCGCATGAAGATCCTGAGTATGGACGTGTCCTTCCCCTCGAACCCAGAGGACCCTGGCTTCCGGGAGGCACAAGAGGACCTCGCAGAGGTACTGGAACGCCAGAACCCGATCTTCAGTTACGTTGCACAACGGATGCTCACGGAGAAGCCCTGGCAAGATGGGACAGGAACCATTGAGGACGTTCGCCGCATTGTCCGCGAGTTCTACGTGAAAGCAAACCGTGAGCAACCCGAGTATTTCCCTGCCGAGGAACCGGCCGAGAAGACGTATGATACAGGCCGACTGAAATGGCAACGCGACATTCAGGGCGGGCGGGTAGCCTTCGACTCCGAGCCCAACGCGATCACTGCTGACTTCGACCGTGAAGAGTATGAAGTCTATGACTACGAGAAGCGTCTGCCGAAGCGATTCATGTCCGAGAAGTCCTCGACGAGCGTGTATATCGGTGCTCCACAGGAGTTCGCCGAGTGGCTCGGTTACTCTGCTGAGGAACTGTTGGACGGTGTTTCTGAGAGTGGAGATGAACAGACCGTGGCGGATGGGTCGAATTCCGAAAATAAAGAGTCGGAAGGGTTTTTGTCGCGACTTCTGAGATAAGATTAGTCTCTCGTTGTCCGAAGTAGGCGAATTAAGTTGACTACAGGCATTATTAGCCCAAGTGAAGACTACTGGTGGCGGTGAACCCACTTCTCACCCGACATTTCTACAGCCAATTCACTACGGTCTTTGAGAGCGTTGATCCACCGGGAGAGAGATAGTCGAAGTCCTCATTCGGACTAATCTGCCTCTAAGAGTTCTGAAGCAGGTAAAAACGGATCCTTACGGTCCGTGTGAGTATCAGATAGGTCGGGGCGGAATAAGCGCTAGTCTAGCGCGTTCCCTTCGCCGCCGATTTCGCGCGGTTCACGGCTCGTACCGTCGCCGCTCGCTCGGCTGCCGACCCTTCCCATTCGGTCGCGCCGCGTACGCCTTCCGCGGGGCTCGTGAGAGCAAATGACCGCAAATCACGACCTCGAACCCATCGATCCGAGCACCGCGCGTGAACTGTACCTCGACCACAAGGCGACCCACTGTACCGAGGCGACGGTACAGGGCCACCACTACCGTACAAAGCACATCGTCTCGTGGTGCGAGGAGAACGGCATCGACAATCTGAACGACCTCACTGGACGGCACCTTCACGAGTTCCGGCTCTGGCACATGGAGGAACACGATATCAACCAGCTATCGCTTCGCCAGCACATGTGTACGCTGCGCGTGTTCCTGAAGTGGGCCGCGTCCATCGAGGCGGTGCCGCCGAACCTCTACGACAAGGTGATGGTCCCGCAGGTGGGCCGCGGCGAGCGCCACCGGGACGACATGCTCGAGACCGACGAGGCCGAAGAGCTCCTCGAGTACCTCTGGAAGTACCACTTCGCGTCTCGACAGCACGTCATCCTCGCGCTCCTCTGGGAGACCGGTATCCGCGTCGGAGCCGCACACTCTATCGACCTCGACGACCTGTATCTTGAGGAAGGATACATCGACCTCGTACATCGACCGGACGAGGGAACGACGCTCAAGAACGGCAAGACAGGCGAGCGCCCGGTCGCAATCACCGATGAACTAGCTGGGCTACTCGCGGAATACATCGAACACAGTCGAATCGACAGAGTCGACGACGCCGGCCGGGAGCCACTCATTACGAGCGAGCGAGGGCGGCTGAGTCGTGCTTCCTATCGCCGCATCGTCTATCAGACGACCGCGCCGTGCTTCCGTGACGAGCCGTGTCCGGACTGCGTCGACACCGCGGACAGGAAGTGTCCGGAGGCCGTGAGTCCGCACGCAATTCGGCGCGGGAGCATCACGCACTACCTGACAGAGGACGTGCCGACAGAGGTGGTGAGCGACCGAATGAACGTTAGTAGGGACGTGCTCGACCAGCACTATGACCGGCGGTCTGATGAGGTGAAACTAGAGCAGCGGAGGGGGTATCTAAGGATATCTGATAGACTTCGAACTGAGTAGTAGGTATAAGCAGCCCTCATACCCGCTACTCCGTTGTTCCCTGTGTGCTAGGTCCTCTGTGTTGGGTACAGGAGATACATCCCATATTTGACCAAACCTTTAGTTGGTGAGCAGAAGCCACGATAAGTATGAAAACAGGAAGTGATTCAGAATCAACAACAGCGGTACTAGAAAATACTGATTATACGCTTCAAGAATTATTCAAGGGGAACGTCTATCATATCCCCCGCTATCAACGGTTTTATTCATGGGAACGATCGGAATGGTCCGATCTTTGGAGTGACCTCACGAATATTTCTGGGAACAACCGAGAGCATTACATGGGGACTATTATTTGTAAAGCGGAGCCGAATCCTGCTCGGACGGTTGATGGTGTATCTGATTACCGAGAGTACGCAATTGTTGATGGGCAGCAACGACTTACGACGCTCGTTCTGTTAGTAAACGCAATTGACTCAATATATAATTTGATTGATATAGAGGGATTATCCGAGGAGGCGAAATCTCAGTATGAATCTCTTCCAATAGAGGAGAACACTCGCCGGTTCGTTTCAGATCCAGCGATAGAGATGAGCGGAAAGCAGAGCCGGTTCAAAGTGCAACTACAAGAGGACGACAACGATACGTTTGAGGATATATTACGAGATGATGTTGACGACTCGGCGACAGAGACACCATCACAAGAGCGACTAGTGGAGGCATATCGTTTCTACTTAGAGAAGCTAGAGAAAGTACAACAGGAGAAGGGGCCAGTGGAACTTTTCAATCTCATTGACGAGCTCCTATCGACTATTCAATCACTCCAGTTCATTGTATATACAGTCAAGAGCCCAGAGCAGGCGACGCTGATTTTCGAGTCAATAAACGATCGCGGGATTGGGCTGAGCAACCTTGACAAAACAAAGAGTTTCTTGATGCACAAAGTGTATCTCAGTCAGTCTAGTGAACGGCCACCGACGGTCTCTATTGATGGTGTCCAGCGTCGGTTCGGTCGCATTTATCGATGGATGCAGGATGTCGTAGATGCCGATCGAACGTCAGACATCGATGAAGATCAAATTCAACGGTATCACTACATCTCACGGGTGAATTCGGCGGTTAATACTGCATACCTTCGACAAGAGACAAACCGCCGGCATAAGACGTTTCGGTCCGGGGCATCGGTGTATCTTGACGCCGTCAAATGGCACTTTACAAATCTACAGGAGGACACCGATCTCGATATCTATGATTCATATCCCCATACCTGTCTCGAAGAGATTGACCAATACACAGACAGTCTGAGCCGGTACTACTCTCATATGGAGACAGTCGGAGCGTATGGACAGGACGGAGACTACAACACGAATATTGACTGGGAGTTGCGGAAAATATTCGCGCTGGATCGCCTCGGGAACTTCTATCCACTTCTCTTGGCCATTTGGGATGAGTACGATGCGGATCGTCTTTCTGAATCCGACCTACACGAGATCTTACAACTCATCGAAGTTGCCTCGTTTCGGATATATACTACAGTTAGTCGATCAGATACTGGTCGAAATAGTTTCTACAATCTTGCCAACGATATTGGAACCGGACAGAAAGATGCGAAGTGGATTACTGAGAAGTTGAGAAGTCGTATTCAGTCCAAGGAGAACGATTTCGAGAATCTACTTCGGAATCAGAACGCGTACGAACGGATTCGGTACAAGGACCTTCGGTATCTTTTGTATTCATATGAACTGTATCTTCGAAGTGAGGCAAAGGGTGGTGATGAATCCAGTATTGAGCGAGCCGCAGAGAACGCTGGGAACGACTATACCCTCGATCATATTTGGCCGAAAGATCCTGAAAAGCTAGGTCTCACAGAGACTGAGGAAGAAATACACGAGGAATATAAGCACAACCTCGGGAATCTGACTCTAACGACCGGGCCGCAGAACTCTGGCTGGAAGAATCGGCCGTATCCAGAGAAGCGAGACCGCGTTGATGAAGGGAAGCCAGACTACCTGAATTCCGATTTTACTATGACGCGAAGGGTTGCGCGACAGCACAAACAGTGGGGAAAAGACGAAATCGAACAGCGATTGAATGATATTGTTGAGTTCGCCCTACGTCGATGGAGCCTTGATTCAGATGAAAGAGAACCGCTATCAACTATAAGACCCGCATCAGTTGAATAGTTCTAACCTCTTTGATTCAGTCTGAATCTGTCAAGCGATTCCAGACTACTCAGACAAAAGGCATAGCTACTTCCCCACGACTTCGCCTTTTCACTCGTACGTAGTCGGTGGCCGTTCCAGAATCTCGAAGATTTCGCTCGCCCGGTACTCCCGGTGACTCTCTTTCCCGGTGACCTCCTCAAGGACGCCGTCTTCTTCGAGGGAGTGAATCGCACGATAGGCCGTCGGTCCAGAGACACCCAGCATCTCCTCAACGTTGTTCGCGGTCAGATACGGTCGTTCGAAGAGTTGCATCGCCAAGCGCGCGTCAGTCCGCTTGCTGTCGCCGTAGGTCGCCTCGTAGCGCTCCTGAAGGTCGTGGAGTTCGAGCGTGCGCTCATAGGACTCCCGTGCCTGTTGTTCGAGGCCTGTGAGGAAGAACTGGAGCCACGCCTCCCACGCGCCGTCTCGGCTCACTGCTCGCATCCGCTCGACGTACGTCTCCTTGTTCCGATTGAAGTACTCGCTCAGATATAGGTTCGGACGGTCGAGATACCTCTCGTTGAAGAGCTGGAGCGTAACGAGCACGCGCCCCAGTCGTCCATTGCCATCACCGAACGGGTGAATGGTCTCGAACTGGTAGTGAACGAGAGCGATGTCGACCAGCGGGTGGTAGGAGCCGCCACTGCGAACGTAGGAGAGGAGCGCATCAACGTGGCCTGAAACACTGCCCGGTGATGGCGGGACGAAGGACCCGAGATGAACTGGCGTGTCGCGGTACTCGCCAATCACCTCCGTATCGCTCCGTACACCCCTCATCAGGGTCTCGTGGAGTGACTTGACGAGGTCGGCCGTGAGAGCGCCGTCCTGCTCTAACGCGTCGATGCCCCGTGTGATGGCATCCTCGTAGTTGAGTACCTCCTGAACGCTCTTGACGTGTTCCGGATCGCTCTCGTCGTCCATCCCGTGGGTCTCGAAGCGATAGATGTCGTCCATATCCACGTCCGCGCCCTCGATTTCGGCTGATTCGACCGCCTCCTTGCGGACGAGAGACGTGTAAAGCAGCGGCGGGTAGTCCACCATCTCGCTGAGACCGCTCAGCTTCCCGAGCCAGAAGGACGCGTCCGAGATCGTATTCGAGAGCTCCTCGTCAATCTCCAGATCTCGCGTCGGCGGGAGCGGCTCAGGCTTGTAGTACGAACGCTGTCCGTAGGGCACGCGCTCGCCGGGCGCGTCTCCGCTAAACTCCCACGTCTCCATTGTATGCTACGCTCGTATTTCGGCATGTGAGTTAAATTTGGCGGGCCAAATTGTACTCTACAGTAGCAATTTCCGAAATCGATTACAGCTGCGTCAGGGATTGAATACAAAACGGTGTGGCGAGCACATGCGATTCATCGAGTGCGCTATTTTGATTCGACGGCGGAAATCAAAATAGCACTCGTGCTTTTCGGACTAGTGCAACCACACGACCCCTCTCATAGTAGTTTCAGAGGTGCAGTTGCCTCAGCCGGATCGCGCGTTATTCACCACTCCTCTTCATCCATCGGACGCCCGCCGTCCGTCATCGCGTACTGGTCCATATTCGCTTCCAGTACCTCTCGCCTACGGCGAGATTTTCGCTCCTCGCTGCGCTGGTCGTAGTGCTTGTCGAGCACCGGAACGGAGACGTCGACACGGTCGCTCAGCAGCTCCTTCGGGACGCCCTCGTCGAGCTGCGTCATGATGGCCCACTTGCGGAGCGGATGGGTGCTAAACGAGGACGGGCAGGATACCGCCTCGGCGTTCCGCGTTGCTTCGCACTCCGAAACCTCCCGACCGTGGGGACAGTCAGGGTCGTACTCACACGGCCTAGTCAGCTTGTAGAAGTCCCGCCGAACGGTGGTCTTCGATACTCTCCCCACGGAGGTCGTGAACAGCGGCTCGCGCCCGAACTCGTCAGTCACGCCGTCGCGGTGGTGGTCGACGTACGCCTCCAGGTAGTCCACCAGTGCCGGCGAGAGATTGATGATTCGCTCGCCGTCCGTGCCGTTCTTCAGCGGCGTTCCGTACACTTCCGTCGACTCGGGGCGGTGACGGAGATGGATAACCGCCTCGTCGGGAAAGAAGTCCTCGAGGTCGATTGCCCGGATCGCGCCGAGTCTGATGCCCACTTCGGCAATGAGTTTGAACGCTGCGTGCTGCCGAGAGGCGTACTTGAAGCGCCCGTAATACTCCTTGATGGCCTCAACTGCCTCGTTCTCCGGGACATCGTTCTTGACCTCCTCGTCGGGCGGGACGTTCGGGAGCGGCATCTTCTCGGCCAAGTCCTCCTCGACGGCTTCGATGGTCTCACAGAAGCGGAGGAACCGTTGAATGACGGCGAGCGTTCCGTTGAGACTGACCGTTTTGATATCGGTCTCGGCCTTCCGCCATGTCTTGAACGCGACAAGGTCGCGTCCCCCGAAGTCGTTCAGATTGTTCCGGTCGGTCTCCTCGGTCCAGTCCTGAAAGATGCCGAGCGCGGAGCGGTGGGCTCTGCGGGTCGACGCTCGGACTTCGTCGTGGCGGTCCTCGAGATACCAGTCGATGGCGTCCTCGGGAGTAATTGGTTCTAGGTCGTCGCCGCTCATAGCGCCCCTCGTGAGCTTCGAGCGATGTGAGTTGTACCGGCGGGCCCCGCGTTCGCGTCGGCCCGGGTACCGGTTCTGATGTCGGTTCGAATCGCCTCCATGATATCTGTCCCAATGTGGATGTATGCCTTATAGATTAGAGAAAAATTGGGGTTGGTGCCCCCATTTCCCAATAATAAAACGCCGTATGGAGACATAATACCCAAATTTATCCATCCTCAGGAGATTCATCACCAATTCTGGTTCGCCTTCTGAATTACTCCCCCAATTCATGAGACCGTTCGTCAATATCAAGCGAGAATATCGGAATGAGCTCGCATATCGTGTTCCGATACCCACCAATTCCTCCGTGGCGTCTCGGGGTTTTGTTGGCTCTGAACTGCGGTGAAATTGCTTTCCAGTGCGCCAATTTCACCACGCCGTGCCTGGTTTTCAGTTTGATAGACTCGCTTTTAGCTTGTAGGAGCTCATCTTATCTTCGAGAGATAGTGACGTCTACAGAGACTTTCACGAAAGTCGGATCGGCTGAAGTTCAGTTGTCCGCTCCTCGGCACTCACTACACCGTAGACCGCCGGAGAGGCTACGGAGAGGGTTCTGCTCCGAGAGACGCTGATTACAGTTCTCACAATAGACGTCTTCAGTAACTCCGACGCCGCTTCCGTATCCTACAGTCAGCGATTCCCTCCAGGAACCATCGGCCAGTTCGAATTCGGCTTCTCCACTCTCGTAGTCTACCTCCGTCATCGATCGGGGAGTCACGACAACCTCAATCGAGTGGCGATCCCGAATTTCTCGCTGTTTGTCGGGGAATCCCTGCTCTCGGCGGTTTCGGAGGTCCTCGATTTCCGCTTCGACTTCGTCAAGTTCCGATTTGAGGCCTTTCCGTTTCTTGAGCACCTCGACGTGTTCCTCCCGACCGCTCTCTTGGTTGATTTCTCGATTCAGCTCGTCAATTCGTGACGAGAGAGATGCAACTGTCTCCTCGAGCTCCTCCATCCGTTGCTGTTGCATCTGTCGGTACTCCTCGACCTCAGCATCTGCCGCTCGTGACGCCTCCTGATGAATGTCGTTAATCGTGGGGCGGACCTCTTCGACGACAGTCGGACGGACGTGGTCAATGAGTTTCTCAGCACGAGACGTCTCAATCCGGGGAGCGTCGCTTTCGGTCGTTCCTCTTTCTAGCGATGTCTTCTCCAAGAGCGTATCAGCTAAACCGGGGAGAACCACCTCCGACCGGACATCGACAGCGACGGACCGTAACAACTCTGTCTGGTAGTCGCTCACCGTCTCTATGTCGAGAGTGAAGAGGAAAACGAGCGCAGTTCGGTCATAGTACGGCGAGAAATCGACCTCCGAGACTTCGACATCGCTCGTCCGAAGCCAATTCGGAATCGCGATATCGGTGCTTCCCGCGTCGATCGAAATATTTCCTACGGGACATCTGCCGCTCGAGTCCTCGAGAATCGTTTGAAAAAACGAACTCTCCGGATGGAGCGGTTCCTCGTCTTCGTTCTCTGTCGACTGTTCATCACCGCAACGGAGAATATACTGCCCGGTAGCGAGTTCAGTCTCTGTCCCTTCCGGTACTGTGACCGCCCATCTCCCCCCCTGTTTCTCGATAGAACATCCGATTGAGGCCAAATACTGCTCAGTGAACTGCTCGACAGCTGACTGCGTGACCGCGATCGCCGCGTCAGTCATCGCTCTCCCCCAGGTCGAACCCTTCGAAGACACCACTGTTGAACTCCTCTAGCTTCTCGGCGAGATCCCGCTGTTCCTGTAAATCGACAGCCATCGCGTCGAAATCGTTCTCGAGGTCGACTTCCGAATCGGCCGAAACAAGACGTTCGAAAATCTCGTCCTCGAAGCTCGTCCCGGACTCCTCCAGACGGGTCAGTATCGAACTCAGCTCCCCTACTGTCTGCTGGAAGAGGTCGATTTTGTGGTAGAGGCGTTCGAGCACGTACTCCTCGACCGTGTCCTTCAGCGCCATATTGAAGATGTAGACATCTCGCTTCTGACCGATCCGATGAATTCGGCCGATACGCTGCTCGACACGCATCGGATTCCACGGTAGGTCGTAGTTCACCATGATATTACAGAACTGGAGGTTCCGCCCCTCGCTCATAGCGTCAGTCGAGACGAGCACCCCGCCTTCGTCTTCGAAGCGCTCGACGATTTGTTCTTTCTCCTCGCTCGAATGGCCGCCGTGGAACGCGTGGACAGTGTATCCCTCCGCCGCCAATCGGTCGAGTAGTTCGCGTTGAGTCGCTCGGAACTGCGTGAAGACGATAACGCGGCCCATCTCGACGTGGTCCCGGGCCTCCTCCACGATGTCGAGGAGTCGCTCCTGTTTCGTCACGGTCTCAACCTGGTCTATCAGATCCAGAATCGACTGTAGTTCGTCCGCGTGAGTGAGTTCGGATTGTTCGTCCAACCGCTTCTCAATAGTGACCTCGAGCGCGGCAGGGCTACTGACGACCTCCTTCTGGAGTAACATCAGGACTAACTTCTGCCCCTGGTCCTCGCTGTAGGCCCCCTTCACGTACTCGGAGACCGCCTGGTACAGTTCCCGCTCGTCCGGGGACGGGTCGAACGTCCGCGTGTCGATGGTACGGTCAGTGAAGTCGATGTCCGTGTCCGCTCGCCGATTACGGATCATCACGCTGTTCAACCGGTCTTGGAGTTCGTCGCGATTGACGAGCGTGTCCTGATTCGTGTCGACGAAGTAGTGATGGAAGACGTCGCGCGTCCCGAAGAGCCCGGGACGCAACAACGAGACGACGTTGTAGAGGTCGGTGAGCTCGTTCTGAATCGGGGTCGCCGTCAGGAAGAACGCGTAGTTGTAGCTCAGGCTGTCAATCAGATCGTACCGGTCCGTCTCTTCGTTCTTCACGTAGTGTGCCTCATCAAGAACGAGCACGTCCCAGTCTCTGCCGAGCACAGTAGTCCGATGTCGGTCGCTCTTCGCGGTGTCGATGCTTGCGATGATGTAGTCGTGGGCATCGAACCCCTCGAATTCGTCGTCGTAGTTACAGACGAAGTCGAGCCCGAACTTCTCGAGTAGTTCTGCCTGCCACTGCTTGGCCAGTTGGGCGGGCGTCAGAATGAGGACAGAATCGTCCGTCTCCCGGAAGTGCATCTCCTTGAGGATCATCCCGACTTCGATGGTCTTCCCGAGGCCGACCTCGTCAGCAAGGAGTGCTTTCCCGTCCATCTCGAAGAGCGCACGATACGCCGCATCGACCTGATGCTCGAGCATCTTGACCGAGTTTTCGTCGAGCTGTTTCAGAGAGCGGAGTTCGGAGTCTGGTTGTCCGGCTTGGAGCCGTATCGCTTGGAGTGTCTGTGGATGCTCTTCCCGGTCTTCAGACGAATCGATAGAACGCAAGAGATGGTCCGCATCCTCGTGTGTGACCTCAACGTCGACGAGGTCGTAGCCGTCCATAGCAGTGTACAGTTAGCAGGTGGGCATATACGTTGGGTGGCCTGGTCCGTTAGTTACCGCATGTGGCCCAGAATCTGGAGAAGTCGGAACGCTGTTTCACCATAGTCTTTCTTGTCTTCGCTTGCCCGCTCTTGGAGTGTCTTAATTCGTTCCGTGTAGTCGCTATTGACCAGTATCTCCAGTTCGTTCCCCGTTTCCTCTTCAAATTCGTTCGATAGCTGGGACAGCCCCTCGGTGAGGTATCCTTCGGGGACAACCGGTGCCCAGAGCTGAAATGCGTATTCGTCCGCGTCGTCGAAAACACGGGACACATACGAATCCGCAAAGATGAACTTGTCCCAAAATCGCTCAAGCGTGTACTGATATTTTTCGCCGCCGAAGCTATCCCATCGGTCTGTTGAGGGGGTTCCAGTATATGGAGTCCCGTGAAGATGGGTCAACACCTCACAGCCATAGACCGTTTGCCGGCCATTTTCGGATTGGATTCCGACGACATCGATTTCGTTCTGTGTCCCCTGTTCCTTCGACCGCTGGCTGTACGAAACAATCTCGCAATCAGTAATGATCCGATGATACGCTCCAACCAAGAGCTCTCCTATCTCCGCCTCTGAAGCCATGATGTCGTATTCGTATATTCCCTGATGGGTGTTAGGCTGCCACGTGCTGAATGAGAACCCCACCACAGCGCTTATCACATCTTGTGATGCTCTCTTTAGGTATCCAATTATGGCTGAATCCGAAGCCATGCCCCAAACACTCGAAGACACGGTTACGCTGAGTCGTGAGCTTCGAGAAGAGGGGCAGATAGACGGGCAAGTAAAACTCTACAACGTTGACGACGAGAGCGAGTTCGAGTCGGACGCCGAACTCTTCTTCGACCGGACGTTGATGACGCAGGGGCTCAGGGAAGCCCTGACAATTCTACGAGATTCGCTCACGGGGGACGACCCGCGGGGGACGCATATTCTCTACGGACCCTATGGGAGCGGGAAGTCCCACCAGATGGTGGCCCTCTACCACTGTTTCGACGACCCGGCGGCTGCAGGCGACTGGGCAAGCGGCTCCGTCGAGGGGTTCGAAGCGGCGCTCCCCGAGGCCGCGACGCCGATTACGGTCGCGATGCAGAACGAGCAGTACGAGTATCTCTGGGAGCCGTTCTTCGAAGCGCTCGATTACGACCCTGGAACGTTCGAGTCGGGCGGCTATCCCGATATGCAGACGATTCAGGACGCTGTGGGCAACGAGACAGTCGCGTTCTTCGTCGACGAACTCGAGGACTGGTTCGACACGCTCCAAGGCGACCGGAAGAGTGCGAACAAGGCGTTCCTCCAGTCGCTGCTCGAGTCCACGGCGCTCTCGGACCTCGAACTCTATACTATCGTCTCTGTACTCCGTGAGGGGTCCGAAGTCCACGACATTCTGAACCGGGAGCAAGCGGTCGAAGTCAACATGAACAATCAGGTGGACAAGCGCGAGGTCCTTCGCCACCGCCTGATCGACTCCGTCGACGAGAGCGCCGCCCGCGAGATTGTCAACGGCTACTTCGACGCCTACGACCAGGCAGAGGGTCACGTCGACTTGCCCGACGACCTGCTGTCAGAGATGCACGACCTCTACCCGTTCCATCCCGTGCTTCTCGACGCCCTCGAAACGCGGTACTACGCCGACGAGGGCAACCAGAACACGCGCGGGATGATCTATCTCTTCTCGAAGGTCCTCTTGGAGATGAAAGACCAGACGGACCTCATCACCCACGGCGACATCGACGCCATCGAGTTCGAGGACGAGCTGGCGAAAATCAACTACGAGCGGCTGAACGCGGCGACGGGCGACATCAAGAGCCGCATCGACGAGGACGAAGTCCCCCACGGCCGCCGTATTCTGAACACGATTCTCCTGTACTCACTGAAGCCGAGCGAGGGGGAAGGCGCGGACGTCTCGGAAATCGTGATGGGCGCCTATCAGACGGGTGACCTCGTCTCCGACGTGGTGCTCAACCTCGAACGCCTCCACGGCGTCGCGTGGCATCTCCACAAGCTCAACGGGAAGTACGCCATCCGCGACCGGCAGAACCCGAACGCGCTCATCCGGAACGCGGCCGTGGACGTCTCGGAGACGTCGGCGAAGGCCGAGATCGCGGACTTCATCACCGACATCTTCGGCTCGAGCGCGTATCCGGTCGGATTCCGGACGAACGATATGCGGGACATCCCGGACGACCGCGAGGTGAAAGTCGTCGTGAAGGACGACCAGTGGACCGAGGAGGAGGTCAAGCGCGTCATCACAAACGACGGTCGCGGCCGAGAGTGGCGCAACACGCTCGTCTTCGTCCAGCCCTCGGGGGACAAGGCCATCGAGTCCGGGACGCGGTACATCGACAAGGCGCGGTACATTGAGGGAGCGCGCCAGGTGCTCGCCGACGAATCCCTCGACGACGAAATCCGGGCGTCGATTCAGGGGATGCGGGAGCAAGAGGAGAACGAACTCCGCGAGGAGCTCCAGCTCCTGTACGGCGAGGTGCTCGACGGCGATAACCTGCTCAATGAATTCGATCTCGTCGCCCCGATGGACCTTGACGTGTTCGTCCCCGACGGGGCCGAACTCGATGCCTCGAACATAGCGGACGCCGCTTCCGCCGACCCGTTCGACCTCCAGTCGCACGTCTGGGACATCGCCGAGGACCTGTTGGAGCGACGCGGGGAGATATCCGTGGAGGACATCTACGAGCAGTTCCTCCGCGACCCCGAACTCCCGATTCCCGGCAGCGCGAACGACGTGTTGAACGCGACGGTCGAGGCGCTCTCGGACAAGCCGGTGCTCGCCCGGGACACGGGGGGATTCCGCGACAACCTCTCCGGAAGCTCGCTCGACACTGTCCTCGTCCAGCAGAGTGACGTGGACGTGTGGGGCGTCGACGACGTCGAGCGGGAACTGCGCCAACGCTTCGGGAGTGGGACGACCGCGGTCGACATCGGTGACCTCGAACTGGAGCTCGTCGAGGACGGGGAGATCTGGATCGACGGCGACAGTCACGACATCGTGATGCGGGCTATCGGCCGGCTCGCCAGCGAGGAGCAGTACGTCATCGTGCGCGGCAACGAGATCCTCGACAAGCCCCAGTCCGACGCGACACTCCGCGACGTCGGTGGCGCGGAGGTCGTCGGGACATCCTTCCTCGTGGACCGAATCGAGGAACACATCGATGACGACGGCTACGCGAACCTTGACACGATTATTGGGGAGGTTCGGTCGGAGGAATCGGTGTTCCTCCCGCCGGACGAGACTGAATCAGTCGCTCGTGAGGCAGTGAATGAGTTCCTCGTTGACGACTACGTGTTGGAGGCCGGCGGTCGGTATCTCGAATCGCTCGGCGACCGCGACCCGACGGCGGTGAAGATCGTCCCGACGGTTCCCGACCGGATCGACGACCAGATTCTTGAGTACATCGAGGACTTGGAACCGGGTGACCAGTTCACCGTGAACAAGGTTGCCGACCGCTTCGACAGCAGCGTCACCGAGTACATGGTGCGGACGTTCCTGCTGGAGAACATCGGGAAGGAGGAGGAGCCCGAGTACGTGGTTAACACGACCGGGTCGGACAAGGCCTCGGACTGGGTGCCCGGCTATCCGTTCCGAAAGGCCGACACGGAGGCGGACACGTGGCGCTTCGAGTACAACGGCGACGACGTCGCCGCGATGCGGAGCAAGTGGCGGAACAACCACCAGACGGGGAGCGTCGAGTACGGGGATGTGACCTTTATGCTGCCGGACAAGGAGGGTGTTCCCGGCGCTCTTCAGGGGACTGCCGACGTTGAGCGGGCACAGGTCAGCTTGACGTTGCGGTCCGAACAGGACTACACGAAGGTTCAGGACCTGTTCGAGCGGATGCCCGAGGAAGCATCGAGTCTGAAGGTCGAGATTAGTTTTCAGAAGTAGAAACCGTTCACTCGACTACACAGGGATTTACTCTCTGGTATTGTCGGGAACCCTCTTTCGACCGTACAACAGACCGGTTTCCTTCTCAAGTTGGAGACTATCGCCCATGGAGAGGCTAAGACTCCTGAGGCGACTCCCCATTATGATGCTGCCGACTGGATGCATTCCCTCTACTCGCATCACTATCAATCACCTACCCATCAATAGATATTGATGGGAATAATTTCATATCTACGAAAAGTCCGACACCGAGTGATTGTCTTCGATGGCTGCTGCTCTTCTCGTTAGCGTATATCGATTGGCGACATTACGCCAGCCCATCGGTTCATAATCCCGGCCTCTTTCGATCCCTGTGTGATCGATAATGGCCTTGGCCGCAGAATCAAAGTTATTCATCCGCTCGACGGGGTTATCCAACTCGATTTCTTCATCGGCTCCCAGATCTGGGACTTCGGAAATGAATTCAATAGTACCAGTGAGTGCGTAAACCAGATTGTCGGGGGTCACATCGATTGCATCAGCAGCTACGGCTCGCAAGGTAGTGGTTTTCCCATTATCTTCATCACCCTCATTGTTACTTGTTCTTTCTTTCTCTCGGATATCCACCAATAGACGTGTTATTTCTTCTTTCAGCTGAGCCAGATAGCCATCTTCGTTTGGAGTGTAGAAATTCTCTTCAGTACGGTGATTTCTAATGTATGTCCCACTGCCCCGTGTGGAGGCACGCTCCAGAACATCGATGCCAACGAGATTACCGATTACTGTCTCCGGCTCGTGTTCCATCTGATCATCTAGCGCATCTATAACTTCAGCTGTCCGTTTTTCGCGGTCATCTGGCTCTGTGACGTCATTGTCGTAAAACCAGTATGCCATCGTAACTTGGTCTTCGACACAGTCTCCCGTATCCTCTTCCCGAACCAGATCTTCGATGTCATCAGGATCAGTCATTGTCTCTGGTTGCTGATTTTTTGATTGGTCAACCATCCGTCCCACCTGAACATGGAATTACATAGACTGCCTTCTGTTATAATAGTGTGTAAACCAAGGTGAAAGTAAAACAATCCAACTTCTAAGAAGGGTCGAACATGGAGGGCTCCTATCCACGAGGATATCTAGATGTAGTCTTGGGGTAGTTGACTAAGAGAACGCACACTTATGTGGCTCCTGGGTAATCGCTTCTACATACTGCATCATGTCTGAACAATCTGGATCTTCAGAGCGGGAGCGCACGGAACTCCCCATCGAGCGGGGGTTCCCCATCGAGCGCGTGAACGAAATCGCGGCGAAGGAGGGCCGAGCGAAGATGCACTACCGCCCCATCTACACGATGCACAAGTGGTGGGCGCGACGACTCGGCTGCGTCTTCCGAACCATCTCGCTCTACACGCTGCTGGACGATCCTGAGAAGGTCTCGGTGTTCGAGCCAGGACACGAGGGAAGCACGCTCGCGTCCTACGGCGACGACGTCGACGCCGAGTCCGACCTCGACGTCGCGTCGCTGCTCGAACGTGTGGATATGACCGACCCGGAGAGTCTCTGGGAACTGTATCCGAAGGACGTCCGCGTCGAGGACAAGAAGATCCTCGACCCATTCATGGGCGGCGGCACGTCGCTCGTCGAGGCGTCGCGTTTCGGCGCCGAGGTCGTCGGCAATGACCTCAACCCTGTCGCGTGGTTTGTCACGAAGAAAGAACTCGAAGCGGGGCAGACTGACGTTGAGGAACTCGAAGAGGCCTTCGAGCAGGTGAAGGAGGATGTCGCCGACGAGATCACGCAGTATTACCAGACTCCCTGCCCGAACGGCGACCACGACGCCGACGTGATGTACAACTTCTGGGTGAAGGAGTTAGACTGTGTCTCCTGCGGGCACACGGTGCCATTATATCGTGATTTCCGTGTAGCAAAGGGGCGGTACGAAAACAGTGAGATGTACAATGTACTGTGTCCCGACTGTGAATCCGTTGTTCTGGTAGAGGATTGGCAAAGCGAGTGCTCTTGTAGTGAGTGCGGTTACAGCTTTGTTCCGAAAGAGGGGAACATCGATTATGGGGACTACATTTGTACAGACTGTGGCCAAAAGTATCCTGTTACCGATGCTGTTGAAGAGCAAGGTGGATTTGATATTCGGTTGTATGCGGTAGAATACTACTGTCCCCACTGTGAGGAGAGCGGCGCTGCAAAGAGCGAGGTCAAAGGGTATAAATCACCAAGCAAAGAGGACCAAGATTTGTTCGATAAGGCTAAATCCGAATGGGAAAATGCAGACTCCCTACGCAAGTACGCCCCTGAGAAAAAGATTAGACCCGGTTGGTCTACGGATGCAAACCAATTTGAAGGATCAATGTCGGGTAATGGAAATCTCCCCCGACACGGGTACCACAAATGGACGGATATGTTTAATGACCGTCAGTTATTCCTAATTTGCAAACTTATGGAGTCGATAGACGATATTGACAACCAGAATACTAAGGAATATCTTCTCCTAGCACTCTCCGACGCACTCCGGACAAATTGTGCTATGGTGTCATACGACCCAACCAGAAATGGGATCGGCGACTTGTTCCGAACTAATCGTCTAAACTCGCCGATGTATCCTACTGAGAACAATCTTTGGGGAACAAAGTACGGCCGTGGTACTTTCAAATCCTCATTCGATATGGTCTTGGATGGTGTGAAGTATGCAAATAGTCCGACTGAAAGGTACATCACTGATGGTGAAACTCAAGAGACCTCCGGCTTCTCGATGCCAATAGGTCAGAATAGTTCAATAACTCAAGGTGATGCAAGGCAGATTGATGCAGAAAATGAATATGACTGCATTATCACTGATCCACCATACTACAATAATGTACTCTACTCCGAACTTTCAGATTACTTCTATGTGTGGCTGAAGCCTATTCTGGAGTCTGATTATGATTGGTTTGAACCAGAGCACACGCCCCGTGCAGAGAGCATCGTCGTCAATCCTGCTTCCAACAAGGGTAGTGAAGAATTTGAAGCAGAGCTAAATCAGGCGTTTTCAGCTATGCACCGAGCATTGAAAGATGACGGTGCACTCGTGTTCACCTACCATCATAGTGATTCTGAATCATGGGGTGAATTGCTTGAAGCACTTTGTGATACCGAATTCGAGGTGACTGCAACATACCCAGTTGCTGCAGATATAAGCAAATTCTTAGAGGGTGAATCGGTCTCGTTTGACATCGTCGTCGTCGCCCGACCAATCGACGACACCGAACCAGCATCGTGGAACTCCCTCCGCCGTGATATCTACCGAACGGCCCGCCACACCCGCAAGCAACTCGAAGAGAACCGCGACCTCTCGCGCGGCGACATCGGCGTGATGGAGATGGGCGCGTGTTTCCGCGAGTACTCCAAACACCACGGGAAGGTGCAACGCGACGGCGAAATCATGGACGCCAAAGAAGTTGTCCAGGAAATCTACGGCATCATTCAGGAGGCAAGCGACATCGGCGTCGAGGACGTGTTCATCGACCTGCTGGACACGTCGAACGTCTCCTACGACGACGTGAACAAGCTCTGTCGCGGGACGAACGCCACGCCAGAGGAGCTCAAGGAGATGCGCCTGTACAACCAGGACGACGGCTTCGAACTCGGCACGTGGGATAACGAGAAGCGCCAGGCGTATATCCAAGAGCGCGTCAACGGCGACGGCGGCGAGCATCTCTCGAATCTTGACAAGCTCCAGTTCCTCCGCTATCGCTACGAGAAGGGCCAGGCGGTCCAGAACTACGTCGACAAGTGGGACGTCGATGACGACCTGCGAGAACTCGCCGGCCGACTCGCCGACGTCACCGGCGACGACACCTACACGCGGGTGCTCGGAGACCGGGACGTCACGAGCTACTAGCGCGTTCTCACTTCCCCTGCTTCGCCCGGGACAGTAGATGACCTATCTCCCCCACCAGAAAAAACTTAGATAATCAGACATCCCCACCAAGTATGGGATATAACTCGGGGATGGTGAAATACTTCGTTGGAGTAGTTCTCCTAAACACGTTCCCGATGTACGTCTTTGGGAGTGGACTCCTGACTATCTGGGAGTTTCTCAATGCGTTTGCCGTGAGGCAGTCGGTAGATGCCGCACTGTCGGTCGCATTCGAGTACTATATCGGGAAGCTCACGCCGTTCCCATTGGATGAGTTTCTCACTGCATCGGGGTTCGAGGAAGTTGTGATGAGTATCGGACTCGCCGTGGTGATCGGAGCCGCTGTTGCGAGCGTGAAGTGGCGAGCGGCTGTATAGGTCGTTTGAGGATGCTTCACCTCGACTTTCAGCGATAGCGATAGACGTGTACGGATTCTTCCAAGGATCGGTTCCTGTTGGGTCTAACCGTCTGTAAATCCGCGCTAGTGATGTTAACGTCCCGAACGTTTATGATTATCATAGACATTGGTGTGTCTGGAGAATGGGAATTCTTTCACAGGTGAAGAATGGTGGATGGGGTACGCTTTCCCTCTACTTCCATACGCTATTTGTATTCCTTTACTGGGATATCCCATTAATTACCTCAGACCGCGTGGCCCTGGTGGCAGCGGCCGTTCCCGCACTCGTTGTTATGTTCACTGTCGTGGTTCTGAACCACAGACTGAACGATTATTGGGCCGGAGGAAACCTGAAACAGTCCGCGGAAACTATCGCCCAAATAACCGGAGAACACGACTTCTGGCATTCCGCCTCGAAAGAAACGCAGGACGCCATCGACGACTATGATGAGAAGGCGTACAGCCACCACATCTCTATTCTCGCTGGCATCACCAACGCGATCACTGTGCCACTCACGGGGTATTTCGCGATCGGATGGCAGGGAATTGTGGCCGGGATTGCTTTGTCTCTCATCTTGCTCAGGACGCTAAGCGTTCGGTCTTATCGTGAGCTGAACAGGCTGGCGAGAGAGCTCTCAACCCCTTACGAAGAAAACTATGAAAATCAATAGACTCAAAATCGAGAACTTCGCAATCGATGAAAGCCCGACAATCAACGAAAAAGCCGTTGGTGGCCGAGATTTGCTGTTGTACGGTGGAAATCGGTCCGGGAAAACTCTCAGTTTCAACGCACTCCTGTATGCGTTGTATGGTCGCTCTGGGACCTTCGGAGTCACGCCGGGACAACGTAGCGAGGTGAGCGCCTACTTCGATAACTCAGACGCGGTACTACGCGAACGACGCCACCGGTACGAGCACGAGGGCGGGGAGCTTGATGCGACGGAGGGGGTAAAACAATTCATTGGTCCCGAAGACACCGTCCGTTTACAATTCATCCCCTCGAATCCAGCAGACCAGCCGATCAGCGCCCTGGATGGAGAAGAGTTGCTGGATAGGATACGAAGCGTACTGAGCAGTGAGCATCAGTCTGAAATCGAACGACATCGAAGAGCAAAGGCCGAATTAGAGCACCTGAAAGAAATCCAGCGTCGAGGGGAAGGTCGGCCGAGCGTCAAACAACTTGAGAGGGAGTTGGATTCCCTCCCGATATCGAGCACCGAGAACAGGATTGAAGACATCGAGGAGCTTCAGAGACTCATCGACTCCGGCGAAATCGAGAGTATCAGCGCTCGGCTTCAGAAGAAGGACGAGGTTGCCGAACGCCTCGATGAATTATACGATGAACGCCGCGTTCTGGAAAATACTCTCAAAGAAAAGCGTAGGGAGCTCGGTGATGTTTCAAGGTACACTCAGGAAGTAAACGACCTAATTATCGACGCGATTGAGGAGTTTACCTGCCCTGTCTGTGGTCGCTTGGTCGAAGAGCGAATAGCACGCAATCGACTGCCCAGTAACTGCCCGCAATGCGGTCGACCACGGGACCTATCTGAACTCCGTGAGCGGCTCGGAGAGAAGGTCGAGAAAGCAGATACTCAGGTTGATGATCTGAAAGAGGAGATTAGTGCGTTGGAGGAAGAGCTGGCATCAGTAAAGGCGGAAATCACGGAACTGCAGGAATCCGAACCAGACCTGGAAGGACTGAATCAATTCGTCAGAACTGCGCTCAAACAAGCCGACCATGACTTAGAGCAGCTCCAAGAGAGGACGACCCGTGAGCTAGAGAACCATCGGGATGAGCTGGAACAGGCCAAGTCCCAAGAAGAAAACCTCGAAGAGAAGTTGGCTCGGCGACGAAAATTACTATCTGAACTAGAAGAGTCCGCTGAACTGGCAGACGAAGAAGGAGAGAAGCTTGAGCAAGAGGTGTTTGATGAAATTCGGGAAGAGTTCACGGACCGTCTGTCAACCGTTTACAAGAGCATTGCGCCAGATCTGGGAACGGATACCGGAATTACATCAGAAGGGGAACTGGAATTCCCAGGTACTGGTTCAGAGGGCGCCCGGTCGTACGACCGGTTGAGTAGCGGTGAACGACGACTAGTGAACTTGGCTTTCGGCCTCACTCTGGCGAAGTTCGCTCAAGAAAACGAGGATTCGCATAACTGGGAGGTATTAGTCCTTGACGAGCCACTGACCAACTTGGAATCAGACATCCAAGATGCTGCTGCACGCTATCTCCGAGAGGCAGATATTCAGGTCATTATGACTTCTCCACTGGATAGAATACAGTCACATTTCAGAGACGATGAATCTGACATCGTCCCCCTGGAAAGGATTCGAACCCAAGATTCGACGCTTGAGGAATACCTATGAGTGACAAGGACCACCACCCAGAACTTCTACTGCTACACGAAGCCGGTGGGGAAATCGAGGGGCGGGGAAAGTACCACAAACTGCTGGACCGATATCGGCGTGAGTCTGAAGAAACCGACGTTGAGCACGTCGTCAAAGAGCGTGGGCCGTTCGATGAAGGCCTGTCCAAGACGGTACAGCGGTATCTCGATGTGGGAATGCTCGAAACAGACGAAGACGGTCAATCCCGCGATGTCAGCGAGACCGAGAAGGGGGAGCGATATATGAGTGGTTTTGAACGAACGAAGCTTTATTTAGACGATTCATACGAGACCACACGGGAGCGGGTTCGGCAGGTAGTATCTGAGTTCGGGGATATGAGTATGAACCAAATGGTTCAGGAGGAAGATGTCCAACAGGACAAACAGCGACCACTCGGAACGCGATTATCTACCGACTCCGAGTCGGAAGAAAAGGACTGACAGTACAATTACTTAACGCGGTAGGATTATCTCCAAGTAAGAATGGCAGGCCCAGGACAGATTCCCGGCCGATACAATATCGTCATCGAAGGCGAGTACGATACGTTCGACCACCAGATTCCGGTCGAAGAGTTCCTCGAGTGTCTCGAGGACGACGACGTACCTGACGAGGTCAGCGTCGTCGGCCTGGGTGAGGCATTGCAGGACGGTGACCTGGCGGACGACCTCGCCCGCGAGATGGAGCAGCAGGCGGTCAACCTCGAGTATCAGAGTCCCACGATACAGTTCGTCGCCGATGGGTCGTTCCATCGTAGCGGGAAATCATACGACCTCCGCTACGAAGGCGAACTATACACCCTACAGCAGGTCTTCGGGCCTCAACTCGAGCGGAAAGAGGAAGGGGATTGGCTGGTCGCACCGTTCTGAATCGAGAGGGCGAGCGTATTTACAATACCCTGGCAAAAACCCCGGCCATAGAGGTTCGTTATAGTAGCTTCAGCGGCCCTTCCTTCTCCACGTCCCCAGTACCGTTCTGGAGGAAGTACAGGTCGATCCACTCCTCGCCGTCCTCCTGGCAGAACACCGGGATACAGGTCGTAACGTGTTCGGAGCGGTTCGCGCACCGCGTTTCAATCTGTTCACGCGTCCAGTCGCCCTCTTGTTCCAAATCGTACCGATTGCGAACTTCCCAGGAGTGCTCGTCCGCTGCGGCTTTGAGAACCTGCAGTGAGAACTCCCGGACATCATTGAACGTGAACGGCCCGCTCATCCGCCTCGCCTCGCTCAGGTCGGATTCGTCGGCCCCGTCGAGACACAGCTCGTTCTCCGCGACCGCTCGGAACGCTTCGAGTTCCTGGTTCTCCTCCGCGAAGATGTCGTGTAAATACTCTCGGACCGCCTCGTCGTACGCGTCAAGCGAGAACCCGTCTCTGGGCGAAACGATCCGCAGCTCCGCACCTGTCTGTGTAACGCGCCGGGTCCGGGGCTCGAGAAGCGGACAGAGGAAGGCGAGTCGCTCCGAATGGAGCAGGTACGCGTAACTGAACAACCGGGAGCGAGACGGCGACTCCTTGACCGGGTCGTGGCCCTCCGCATAATATTTCGAGTCGAGCACCGCGAGCGTCTCGTCGCCTTCCTCTATGGCGTGGTCCGGTTGGTGGTATATCTCGTTCTCCCCCTCGAACGGCGTGACAGACGGAGACCGAACGGGCGTGACGTCGGTCAACGCGTCGAGGTGGTCGTAGGCCCTGATCGTCGAGAGCGCGTTCTCGAGAACGACCTGGGAGTACTGCTCGAACAGGGACTCCATATTGAGAACGTAGTCCACGACCAGCTCCCTGTCCCCGTGTCTCGCTGGCGTCCCGAGAGAGGACGCCACTATCGCCTTCGAAACTTCGATAGCCTGCTGGTAGTAGTGGCGCTGCTTCGGAAGGTTTTGAAACGAGAAGCGCTGGTACTCCGGAATTCGTCGCCGTCCACTCGTCACGTCGAGGTCCTCAAGATGTCGGACCTCCTCGTGGATCTGTGAGAATATGTGGTAGTACGCCTGGTGGTCGTACTTCTCCTCGTGCTGCTTGAAGAGCCGCAGGAGGTGGGTTCCGGCGTAGTGAAGCAGGGAGTTGGCTGGGTTATCGTAGTTGACCTCCTTCAGCAGGCAGTGTTGCGTGGCGCGGCCTTCGGCCTGATTGATGAGGGACCGCTCGATGTCGATAACGCCTTGGGGTTGTTCGAGGTCGGCCCGTCGCGTTTCGAGCCGACGGACGAATCCACTGCGATGAATTTCCTCGAGAGCGTTGAGGTAGTTGATCGCCAGAATCAGGAAGACATCCTCTAAATCCACGTCTTCAGTTCGGAACTCGTCAAGGGGGATGCCGTGGTACTCGACCGACCGCTTACGGCCGTGGACCGCTAGCAGCATATCGAAGATTCCGTCCCAGTCTATCTTCGGCTCGATGCGGAGATTCGAGCGGGGAGTCAAGCTGACGATCCCGACGTTGTCTTGTGCGGTCACGTACAGAACCGGCCCTTCGACTCGGACTCGAACGACCTGATACTTCCTGTCGCTGTCGTCGAGCGACTCTTGGGTCTTTACGAAGACGTTGTCCGATTCCTGTTCGAACGAGGCACGACGGAGCTGGTCACCGATCGAGGGTGGACATCCGTCTATGCGAATTTCTCCCCGCTCAGGGATGCTGAAAGTCCCCGGCTGGTAGGTGTACGATGCGTCCGGGTCGGAAGCGCTCATTGCTCGTACGAGCCCATCTGGCGCCGCTCCGCCTCTAGTTCTCGGCTCGCGAGGTCTGCCGCCGGCCCGAGGTCGAACATATCGAACGAATTGTCGAGCGCTCGGTAGTGTTCCTCTATCTGCTCAATCTGGGGGAAGGCTGCGGAGTTCAGGAGCCGCGGAACGATGAAGGTCCGGAACGCTTGCCCGACCGCTTCTGCGGGCGCGTTCATATACAGATCCTCGTCTTGGAGGGCCTCGCGCAGGAACACCGTCACGTCGCGGTAGTGCATCGGACCGAACCGCATAATCGGCCCTCGAGACGCCTGTTCGGACCCGTGATTGATGCCGTCGTAGTCGGCCTCGAAAAGATCGAGTAAGTCGTCGTTGTCGACGAGCGGGATGTCGTCGAGGTTCTTGTCGAGCCAGTCTTCAAACAGTATCTGTCGGTCTTCGTCCTCATACTCGTCGAGTTCGATCATCGCAAACCGCCGCGTAATGGCGTTGTCGAGTTCGTTGACGGTCCGGTCGGACATATTCATCGTACAGATGATACTGAGGTCCTCGTCGAGCTCGATAGCCTCACCCTCGTCGGTCTCGATGAGTGTCTGATTGCGGTTCTCAATCGCGGTGTAGAGTGGGCCGAATATCTGTGAGATGTCCGCGCGCGTAATTTCGTCAAGGATAACGGCGTACGGGATTTCGAAGTCCCGCGTCCGTTTCACGCCTTCCGTCACTGCCCCGAGCTCGGTGTGGTACGTAATCGAGCTCATCCGGGAGCTGGACAAGTTCGGACCGATACCCCCGATGATGTCTTTCGCCGTCCACGAGGGCGTCGCGGTGTGGAGCGAGTAGCCGACGCAGTGACGGAGTGCGAGCTGCTTCGCGAACGTGGTCTTCCCCGTGCCGGTCGGCCCGTAGAGGACGACTGGCTTCCCGGTTTTGAGGGCCGTCCGTGCGTTCCGTTCGACATCGTCCGGGACGAGAACCGTTTCGGGCGTATCGTCGCCACGAGTGATGACCTTGCGTTTGAGTTCGCGCGATGCTTTCGAGGACTTCAGTACGGCACGCCGAATCGGACCAACGCCCTGATTCCCTTCGTGATATATATCGAGTTGCTGCTCTAGAATGAGAAACTCCAGAACGTCTTCCCCGGCGGCGGAGTCGATGGCCTCAACGACCTGTTCCTCGACAGTCCGAAGAACGTTGAGGTTCTCCTTCGCTTGCTCGAGGGTGTAGCCGTCTTCGTGTGACGTACTCATTGCCCCCGAATACTGTTGCGCGATTTAAAAGTATGCGTGGTGACTCACTACGTATCAAATTCCGTAGGGTACTATAATATTCACCGATGGTTCTCCTGCACGTATTCCTTCATTCGGAAGGAATGCGCCCAAATACACCCCCGTAACCTTATTACAACCCCCGAGTTTGTATATCGTGAGTCCCAGACGGAGGCGGGGCCCGTACGCAGTCCGCACGGTTCCAACGGATTCGAGGGGTGTTCAAACGCCCCTCTGAAACCCCGAACTCGGAACTACAAGCGCTGAAACGCAAGAAAACCGGACTATTACGGACCGTACGCACCGCGTATGGGTCGGGACATAGAGCACTCATCGCGTACAAGCGACCGGATGGACAGTACAACCTCCACTACTCCCACTGGGGCGCGCTCAACCTCACACTGAAACACGCGCTCACCGAGGACACACCTTTCGGGGGTGAGAAGAAACACGACGGGCTTCGCGAATACGCCCACGACCTCTTGGTGAGCAACGTCTCACTCGATAGAAGCGAGTACGCCGAGGACCGACCGACAACCGAAGTCGAACCCGAGCCACTCGTGATTGGCGTGGAGTTCGAGACGATTCTCAGAGAACATCTCGATTATCTCCATCACGAAGCGTTCTACGTCGTCGAGTTGGATTTCGAGGTCACGGCCTACCGAACGCTGTGGTTCGGCCTGCAGTACGAAGCGGAATCCATTGAGTCGGATCCCACCGTCGGCTTCGGTGCGATTCGAACCGTTCGTTGGTACGACGGCGAGCCCGTGGGTGATGGCTTCGCGAAAGGCGAATTCCAAGGCGCGAAAGACGTCGTCGGCGACATGCTCGATAGAGGGGTCTTCTCGCGTACATAGGCGCTCGGTTATCTCGAAACGAAGGTCGTCGAACAGGCGGGCGATGAGGAGCTCTTGATTCGGACGCCACGTATCGAGCAGTAGTCTTGAATGCGGCGGAATTCTTTTGTGACGATACGGCCTCATTTGAGGTATGACGGCGGACGACGGGCTCGAAGCGGTGTTCGACGTGATTGAGGAGTCGGTCTGTTCCGACGCCAATATCGAGTTCGTGGTTGCGTTCGGTTCGCAGACCACGGGCGACTCGACCCGTTCGTCCGACATCGATCTCGCGGTCAAGTTCAGTGACGATCTTTCGGACCGCGAGCGCTTCGAAAAACAGTGTTTTCTGTCGGGCGACCTCCAAGAAGAGGACACTCCGTTCGTCGACCTCTCCGATATCGAGACGCTTCCCCTAGATGTCGCCCACGATGCAGTGACTGGGCAGTTCGTCTGTGGGGATGAAGACGCGTTCGAGCGGTTCAAATCGGAGATTGAGGAGAGGTTCGCCGAGCAACGCGACGACCTTCGACGTCGACAGCGGGCGGTCATCGAGCGCATCGCGGAGGACGGGCTCCGTGGCTGACGAGCGCGTTGTTTCGGTCAAGCTCGAACAGATCGAACAGTACCACGCCGAGTTGGCGGAAAAATAGGAGACCCTCTCTCGTCGCGAGTTCCTTCAGAGTACGACTGAGCAACGCGCGGTCGAGCGAATGTTCGAAAACGCCATTCAG